>Ga0126336_10000583_pt1 | contig 15654 bp, 5 predicted proteins | sample SidCmetagenome_FD_92530 | JGI IMG/M metagenome (GOLD analysis project Ga0126336, IMG submission 92530) | Coral microbial communities from El Islote,Puerto Morelos, Mexico - Siderastrea C C metagenome | ecosystem: Host-associated > Invertebrates > Cnidaria > Coral | place: El Islote,Puerto...
GCATCCCCAGTAGGATATTTCATCAGCTAAAACGCAATCGTCTGATGAAGCACAAATGAAGCACCGAGTGTGTGCATGAGACCGCCGGGGACTTTAATAATTACCCTGGGAGAAGAAACCATTAATACGGCATTATCCCAGCAATCTTAACCAACCTAACCTTTATTTCCCCAGTCTACTCTTACTTACAATTTCACCTAAAAACCAGTTTATATTTTTAAATGTCCGGCTACTGTACAACTACGTCCCAAAACATACCGAAGCTACAACAGATTTCACTGTACGGCTATCTACCATCAGTCGGTGTACAAGAAGAGGAGAGAAAAATGTTTTCTAAAGGAGTACGGCAGAAAAAAAGCTTACATCAGGCATGAATGTAGTTAACGTACAGTCTGACAACAGCAACAAAAAACAGACCATTGTCTCGAAATTGAGACCCAAGACAATCCCTGTTAATAGACCCGACGGTGCACGCGAGCAAGACTTAGCAGCCGTAGATTGCTGCTATTAACATTGTAGATAGCACAGGAAGCTGCTTTTAAACACTATTAAGTGGAGGATAAACTGTTTAGTGCTGATTTTGTCGTGATTTCAGGTTGAGCACGGGAGTAAGGGTGTGGCGGGGCATCAGTCTATTCTGTTCACAATAGCAGAAACTTCAACACGACTCATTAAATAATGATATTGATGAAATTGTTGCCTCTGTGTCAATTTCGGTCTTTCTCTTTCAATCCTTTCACATACTTAACCATTTTAAAGTAATTTTTTGGTTTCTTTTTCTGACTTCCTTACTACGTAATTCCTAGTTTGTACAATGAAAATATCAGGTTATCATTTCCTCAATGACTAAAATCGACTGCTTTTTCAGCAGTTTTAAATATGTCTTCTACCCTCCATGTAGCCCGCATTGCCAGACCAAAGGGGTTTGGAGGCCGCTATAAATACTGATTTTGAAAGACGAAAAGTAAAAAGGGTTTCTCATACCTTCTTACGGTTATCCTGCCTCCAAGCGAGATTTAGTGAGTGCTGAACTTGCTAGCACTCAAATAACTGTTTTGAAAGCCGGTTTTGGCTAGTATTCTGACCAGTGAGCGTCAACTGTCCCGACACCAAGGGCTTTTTTGAAAACATACTTTCGCCACCCATCATTGAGTTAAAACTAATCAAACAGCGAATAATAAGTAAAAACGGCTTGCTGAAAAGTGCTGTCACACAACCGTCCAAACGAATTAGATTAATTTTGTCAAATCAACAAACATAGAAAACAGATTGGGACTCCCCACTGACTTGAATTTACCTAAAGAATGCTAAACGCGAAAAGATTAGTTAAAACATGGCGATTTAAAACTTAAGTGATGTAATTCCATTTAAGCTTGCTGTTTTGTCTTCTAATGTAATAATTATGGCGCCAGGTCAGGCACAGCAGCACAAGTTTCCCGCGCAAAATACCAGAAGGCTCAGAAACGCCTTGAGCCGGGCCATGAATCCCCGGATGAAAAATGTCACTAGCTGTTGGCGCTCTACTTCAAAAGCCTATTGAATGCGATAAAGAGCTAACATCTTAAAATGGGTCTCACTAAAATAGGTCTTGGCAGGTATTCAATGTCCAGATTAAAATTCCTTTGCAAAAAATTTACCCGTGGAAGAATTGTTTAGTTTACGACAATACTGGTATCAAATTTAACAAAACGAATGGAGAGAATTAAAATATTTTCCCCTCTAAACTGAAAGCTAATATATCAATAATAAACCGCAGACATGAAAAACATGTTTTGCTATTTCTTTCAGCGATGGGGCACTTCTAGGCTATTGCCAAGGTCAATAATTTTGAAATTCTCGGTATTATCAGGTAAAAAAAATATATCGAATTTTGTTCCGCAAGGAAGTTTGAAGTAAACAAACTCAGTTCTCCGTAAGAAGTTTTGTCTGTACTGGCTTGATTTGAAATTACGTAAGGTAATCCTCTCATCAATAAAGCCTTCCGATACCTTTAGCTTGGAATGGACGTCCTAATCGGATCATTTGGTCGATGACAAGCCCTTACTGCAAATTGGCCTAGAAAACCGGCACCAGAGAAGATTATAGAGGACAATAATTGGAAAGAGTTTTTTGAATTTCTTTAGAAAAAGAGGATAAATAAAGAGAGAATGATAGTTAAAGCTATCAGTTAAGGCTACTGGCACGCTGCCGCCCCGCGGCCGTACACCCTTTCTTAAAAGTTTAAGTTTTCGTTTTTCCGTAATTTGATCCTAAAGCATGACCCCCATTCAACTCTAATGGAGAAAGACCAAACCACCGTTCAGGGCTCCTTGCACGCTGCATTTGGCACCAAGAAAACTCTGAAGCGAACATCCTTAATTATACATGCGGTACAACGCGAATGTGACCTTCCTTCTTGCCTCGTGTTCCTCTAAACCAAAATAAAAGGGGTATCGAAGGCGTTTCACTCAGTTTACCACCCCCTTCCCCAGAATCAGGCACTATTATGTAAGATTAAGCCCCGAAGCCATAAGACATGACAAGAAGTTTTCTGGATTGATGCATCCATCCGAGCAGATCTGGTGTCACAACAAAACTGGAAGTTTTCCAATTGCGGTCAAACAGGGGTTGAACCTTTGAAGCGGGATATATCCGGCCGAACATTAATAACTGCTTCCTGTTTCCATAAGCAACTCACTGGTCCTCAAACAGCTTCCTGTTCTTCCGTAAAGTGAATTGTCCAAATTGGTTTTATTGCTAAGACCACTCGCTTGGTGTGCTTTTTCTCTTGCAAATACGACACACGCCAAGACATCGTCAACTTACAACATGAACACATCACTTTAGTCATACTCCCAAGAGCATTATACTCTAAAACCGGAAATCGCCTGCCCTGTACTCGATTCACACGATTTTATTCACTACTGTTTTAGAAATCCAGAAAAAAACTCACATTAAAAATATATCATTCTGTAAAACATTTCCGTGTCCAGTATCGTTGTAAATTTGCGAACTATGAAACATGGAACTACGTCTCGGGGAAAAGTACACTTCAAGGAACAGAGCGAGCAATTTTTTTATACAGTGCAAAGAAGCTAAAACCTAAAGAGTACTGGTAGGAGATATGAAGCAGCTGGCCTGGTGAAGACAATACAAAATATAGATTTGTTCCATCAAAACTGACCTACAGAAATTGACAGTTAAATAGTGCATCTGCTTCTACTTTGGCCGCAGCATGTAGCAAAACACACCCAGATATTACACAACAATCCAGGCTACCTGCGAAGCCCTAAAGAAAACTGCAAAAACTTACCAGCCTTCTGGCGGCAATATTCAACTCAGTTCCCCAATATGAACTGGCTTGTAACTGATTTAAAGAGGAAAACGAGTCTGCTTTAGCACGTGTCACCCGACTACAAACTGCTGCTCGCGCTCTTGGGTGCCGGGTCTACGTCTATGCTCTCACGCCAAAACAAAAACAAATTCCTCAGAGAACTGGGCAAGCGCACTAAGACAATCTAGAAAGTGACCACTAACCCGTCAAGTTGACGTCAGGGCTAACCCTAGGCAACATTTTAAAGTGTCTTCAAATTATATTTCATCTATTTCAAAGTTCAAAAATCCACGAGCCTGCTGGTTTTTTTTTGTTGATAAACATTCTGAGCAGACGTGACGCACGTGATCTTTTTGTATCTTTCATCTCTCCACCACGAGTGATATTCTTACCTTATTGTTTGTTCGAGAGGGTACCGAAATAGGCCCGTAATGAAATACTAAGCAAATTACGTCAGAAGAATGGAAGCACGCATTCTTAAAAAAATCAAAACGGGACAAAACAGGGACAAGCAAGAATTAACGATGACACGTGATCAACCATGTAAAGAACGATGGTTCTATAGAGAATATTACACGGCAGCGCGAAGATACGAATTTTATTTTCGTGTGGTTCCGCTCGTTCGCAAAATATATTTTTTTGCTACCACAATAAAATAAAATTTATATCTTCAAGCCGCTGTGTAATTTTCTTTTTATTATATAGACAGGAGTATTTGTGCACAAACAACAGTGTAAAAGCGGGAAATGACGCCATCGATATCCTCACTAGTGAGGATGTGGAAAATACGCCACTCGAGTCCCGGATGTAGTTTCGTATGAACTTTACGAGAGGATTGTTTGTTTGATTTTTTTAAGAGCACGTCAAAGCATATTTGTTGGTTTTAAAGCCGGACTATGTTGTTCTACTTCGTTCCAGTATTCTTTGATCTTTTGTTTTTTCTATTGTTTTCTTTGACCACAGCAAGACTTCATGCTAAATTTAAACTTACTGGCTTAAAAAAGAAGGCAAAAGGAAATTCCTTCCACGCGCGTTATCACTGCACGTATTAACTGATTTGAACACCCGATTATCTTTGCCTTATAATTCTCTTTTTACGTCCAACTGGCTTTCATCTATTTGAGAACAATTTGCCCCGGATCAGAATCTTTACATTTTGATCGCGAAAGCCTGTCATGTTAAAGCACATTCCATCATATCCTTTCAGTTTCACAGCTTTCTTCCAGTATTATGCGAGTTAATCTTCATTTGTTCCATAATTGTTTTTTTTTTTGGACACAGCAAAGTCAGTGTGCGTAGAGAAATGAAGTACATTTTATCTCTTAGTCAATCAGTTGCTTGGACTTTGACCAGTTTGTTAATATTTTTAAGAAAATGTAATTGATATGAATGAAAACATGACATGAACTCCACAAATATGTAGAGTTCAAGAGACCTGTCACAATTTTCGCAGTCAGCTAGTAATGTACTATACATAAACAGCAGCTAGTTCGATCTCCTCAAAATGAAGGGTTTAAACCACCCTCTTCATCCTCTTTTACAGACACGCGCGGACAGTAGCTGTCCCTACACCTTGAGGCACAAACCAGATCAGCTGTTCTTTTATAACAACGTTACCACCAGCACAACCAAGCGCACTGAAGACTTTTTCACTTTTAAGTATTACTAACAAGGTGATGCATATTCCGATGTAGTGAACATATTTAGCTGACTTTATTTAGTTTCCATTGTAATACAACTCGTTAATTCAGTAAGTTACTGCAAGAGAGTTTAAAGTACTATTATTATTATTATTATTATTATTATTATTATTATTATTAGCAAAAAACTAAGGTCAAGGGCGATTCAATCTATGTTATTTGAAATTAAACTTGGTTGTTTTCAGACTACCAGAATGAACTCTCTTATTGTCACTTTTTTTCTCGAAGCAACAACTGGCAAATTTTCACCCGTCTGACTGACAGAAAGACAGCTCCATAAGCAAAATTCCCGAACGAAGACGGATCAGAAAAAAAGGATGAGCAAACCTTGGCCGCGATTGAAATGGATTTTTGTGGAGGAACAATTAAGAATCAAGTCTAAACACTTGGTTTGAAGCCCACTGTATTCGTTATGCAGTTGGGCCTAACCGATGATTAAACATCGCATTTCCATTTCGAGAGTGGTTTTTCAAATGAATTTCAAAAAGACTGGTATGTTAACACGCACTTTTCGGGAAAATGCAAGATGTTCGTTTTTACCACAACATACAGTGAAATATATCAAAACATTTCATGAGCGTTTCTTGGAATTAGTTAAAAAATGACATACTTAATAGTTACCTCTTTTTTCTTCTCGCGTTAAAACCAGGATCGAGTCAGATAATGTGTTATACTGTTTGTTAAGTCGATGGGCGAAAACACGTCACCATGCCAGCGTGCCGTTCGCTTTTCAAATTATTCCAAGTTGGAATTTTTTTAGCAAATCCGGTATCACATTTAGCTTTAGCATTCACTTAGCAGGTAGAAGGTTGAGGTCAAAAGAAATAAATCTGCAGCTTGGAAATCTAAAGGGCGAATTAGAGAAATTTCATTGGCTGGAAAAGAGCATTCACAAAATAGTTGAGGTTTTTTTTGGCAAAATCGTAATCCTGAGTTTTAGGTTACGGTCAATTACTGAACGTTTTTACATTCCAAGTTAAGAACTAGTTGCTTTAGTTGACTAGATATTGCGTGCAAATTTGCCTAAAAATGGAAGAAAGAAAGGTATCCTAGCAATCGGTGCCTCAAAGTCCTCGAGGCCTACCAAAACTCACGACAAATTGTAATCCCCTAATCACATATGCCATCATTTTTTGGATCGAAAATGATACGAGGGAAAAGTAAGGTTAAACCGCTAGACAGCTAAGCCGCTTTGCTTGATTCCACAAAACAAACAAAGATTTTCTAGTGTCGATTCTAGTTTTACTTTTGCCTGGAATTAGTGACTAGCGTTGATGTTGTATTGCAGTGTACTGAGTAGAGAGATTCTGATGGTCCTAACCAGAGCAGATGTGGCACTGCCCCACCTTTTTCCGTTTAGAACCCAACTGATGTATGCTGGAATCGGTACTAAGGCAAACCGATAGTTGTAAAGGTATCTGACTAAGCAAATACCATTTTCACCTTCTTCGTAGCTTACTAACGTGTTCAGTGTAGAACTGTGTACTGCTGTGTCGTTTAACTATAAACATGAAATAATCTCCTTCAATATATATACTGATTTATATTTACGTTCGTCCGGTTTAGGAAACAAGGGAAAGCAAAAGACCCAGTTATGTTCCCAACAAACTCACAAGTGCAAGGTGCTAGTTACGTAAGGGACTCGGGCTAACAAATCAAATCACGCCCATATGAAGCTTGTCTTTCTTTTGGTTTGAATTGAACGTGCTCTGCGCGTGTATTCCGCGTGCACAGTTATCATCCAATAACAGTACTTGAAATGTAATGGACTTCGACAATGGTAAAAAGGCACCGATCAAATGCAATAGGACACGCCTCGCTGGGAGCCGTCCAGGGAAATACAAACATTGGCCAAGAAAGACAGGAAATACATCAAACTCGGAGTAACAAAAACTGGCATTGGGATTTAACTGAAGAGCTAGCTTAACCACAATCGAATTCTTTCCGTGACAAATGCGGAAAATCGAGTGTTCCGCATGTTACAACAAATGATAACATGATGCCAATAAATTGGTTACCAATACAATGTCATAATACTAATCCGTTGTAATCATAAGAGGACTTTCCAACTTAGTAACAGAAAAGAACAAGTCAACAAGCGATCGATCCATGCGGAATACAATATGACGAAGATAGCTGGTGACATTTTGTTATAGCACAGACTCTTCGGTCGGCCGCAGAATAAGTGAAGTTTACAAAGCTTTTCAGTAGAATGGTTGCCATAGCATTTAAGCCATTTGTTGTCTGAGGGGTCGAATTGTACTGTAATAAAAGCTGTTATAAAAACTGTTAATAAAACCTTTATAAACTTAAGCGTAGAAGAACAGGGCTGGCAGAGAAATGGCTGAAACTTAGTTTTAGTGAAGAAGACTTTAAGGGATTAATCATTGTCAGGGCGCACTGATTTAAAGGAAACATTTCAACAGCACCTTGACCTTTAGAATAGACTGCGAGTAGTCTCTAATTTTGGCGATGGCGATGACTACTCGCAGTCTACCTTTAGAAACACTCTGATGATAACTTTGCATTCATTTAACAAAAGCCGGAAAGTCATCTTAGACCGCTTATTAATTACACACAACTGCGGTTTGACCGCACGCGCCAAGCTAAACTAAAAAGATTCATGTTTCTTCTAACAGCACTTAGAGCAGTGACCTTGACACTCAACTTTTTAAAAATACATCAAAAGGACTCCCTTTCTCACTATGACAAAATGCCTAAGTATATATATTAAAATATGAATTGTTTTCAGAGACGTCCGATCTCTACCAGCGAACAAAATATTCAACATTGGCCGTCTTCATAGCTGTCGTGTCATCTCAAATCCTTTACTGCATGTTATCCGCACTTAACGTTACACTTGGAAGAGTTCAGTTAACAGGTGCCAGCTATTCTTGTGACGGAATAAAAATTTTAGTCTGATCAAAAGACAAAATGGAAAGGATAATTGACTCTTGAATATGGCGTTCCGTCCTTTCCGAAGCTGACCAAAATTGTCAACTTCACTGACACAATATCGGACACGATGTCCAACAGCACCAATGATCCACAGTTTACAGTCAGGCATTTAAAGTTAGGCATTCGTTACCACTGCTGAGTTTGAAAGGCTCGATTTACTGATGGTATAGATCCAATATTCGTTTGAAATTCCGTTATTTTCGCCGAGAAACAGTAGTCAGTACTGAATTTAAGACAAAAGTACCCTTAAAGTTCATATGAGATAAAATAAGTAAGGCGATATTTATACCTAAATAATTCCCGAGAAAGAATAGTGTCATTGTTTTGACTGTTATCGAAACAAAACATCACGCAGTCGCCCACAGATATCATGTTCTTTTTGTTTTGTTGCTGTAATTACTATCTAGGTACGTCGAAAACATGTTTTCGTATCCGGTTGCTCAAACTGTAACAACATTTATTTGACGCCAGCAAAACAGCGGCGACCAGCGGCATACTATTGGATCTTAAGCAAGTTTTAAGGCATTTTATACTTAAAACGTTTCATTCTTTTAAGTAATTGAAACTGCTTTTATAAAACTTTTTATAGTTCTCCATCCTCTACTACACAAGAATTAAGGCATACTGAAATACTGACTTGTTTTAAAGCGGTCATCCTATTTAAATAAAGTTCAAGTTGTTTGCTTTTGGCAAGAGTGTTTGTGTGGCATCTGAAAGGACAATTTGTCCAATACGATACTTGATTACACGCCAAGCGGTATTTAACAATTACGAAGACATACGGAAACGACACTGAAATATGCCAGGAGGGCGCAAAATATGAGTTGAAATTGAGGAAAAGTTCCAAGGATTTTGATTTTCTGTTTGTTGCTAACACATCACAAAGTGAAACTGGTACAATGTAAAGGCAATTGGTGTGGTCCACAGATAAACAAACTAAAGTTAATTTGTGCAAGTGGTGGTTATCCAAACAAGTACAATAACTCAGAAATGAGTCTTCCAGTGTGTTTATGCAGCACTTATTACATACTTGACAACGCTAGCGTGAGCACGAGGGAACATCGCTCACGTAATCCTGACCACAAAAAAGGAAACATTTTCCATTCGTTTTTGCTTGCACTTAAAATTTTGCGTGCTTCCCAAACTTGCGCATAAGCGAGCAGACCGTAATGAAGGGTTTTCTTTTAAAAGCCCATGAGCAGGACTGCGCACGTGGCCAGTACACGTGCGAACTCGTGTTTCTGACAGTGTTTGTCTTGCTGTGAAGCTAGTTGCGCTTGAAGGGGCAAAAACACGCTTTCTGGGTTTCGTGCTGCTTCAAAATGACCTCCTTAAATATAGTCACGTTTTGACCATCCGTCTTTCCTGTAGATCTTTTGTTGCTTCATTCAGTGTTGCGTGTTGCAACCTCGTTTCCAAGGTCTCTCTCTTCCTGCCCTGGGAACGAGGTTGAGTGCGTTACGTGGAGTATACGGGAAATTACAAGGTCGAATTCGTGAGATTTCTTTCACGGACGTTTCTCAAAAATTAAATTTTATGGTGCGCGTTCTACCTGTGATTTCGGCTGAGTGGCTTCCATCCAAGGCATTCTCTTATTCGGTACAATTTTAAATTACCCAGTATCGATAAAAAATACGAAATGTTTTCAAGGAGAGAACTTTGTACGACTTGTGTATAGTAAAATCATAAGCTCACTCGCTCTCTGCACTCAGTGGTTCGTTTTCTGTTACTACTCAACTCTTGTGTAAAAACCGTAACATGAAGTAATCTGTCACGGTACTGCAGTGTTCAGTGTTCGGCTACCACGTCAGCTATTTTTAGTAAACATTAAAAATCCACGATACATCTGCATTAATTGGAAACTAAAAATAACGGCCCAGTTTTGTTAAACAGTGCTGTAGTTAATAGTGCACTGAAACTGTTGATAAGAGTTTTTGGCTCCTGGTGGCCAACACGGAAATGGATTGCAACTTGAAAAAAATTGGCCCAATTTTTCAAGTTCCTCCCACATGTATAAAAAAAGACACGAAAAACAAACTCTAGTTTGTTCTCCCTTCAAAAATTCACTTGATTTCTTTTTCCTGGTATTTATGAAGGAGCATTTCTCGTCTTCATGAGCAAAGCTAAACTTCCTTAATTTAAGCACTGGTTTGACCAAACATAACGTAATCATCGTGACGGTAGGCCCTTAAAAAGGAATTCAGAGTACAACACAAAAGATGAATGATTATAGATCTCAGATTCCGTAAGCGGATAGAAGATGGTTCAGATTAATAAAACTTAATTGACTTACCTTCGTAGATCAAGCTTGAATCTTGAAATATGAGCAGTTCTGTAAGTAAAAAATTCACAATAAGTAGAAAGAAGCAATTTCGCTTCTCTCTCCTTTACAGGCAGATAACATTCAAGTCAGAGGAAGAATTCTGTTTAATATTGAATCCTCATTAACGTGGAACAATAACAGTATGGCTGAAAAACCACATGAAGGAAAAATAAACGTGAATTTGGTCACTGATTTACTTACAACATTCCTCTTAGGTAAAATCCCAGGCAACTTTTAAAGTTTCACCAGAAAAAGACTGGAAACGCTCGCGAAACTATTGTTACACCATTTAACATTAAAAGGAAATCAGCACGCTGACTCTGTGTTAATATATTTAACGTAAGTATACGTGCCGCGCGCAACTCCTAGATCACGAGTGAATGCCCGGAAATCCCGGTCGAAATTGATTGTTAAAAGGAAACACATGGCACACTTCTCAGAGAATCGCACGTAGCGTGGGATATGAAAAACAGTTTCGGTCAGCAAATACAATAAAAGAAAGACTAAGGGCAATCAGCTGTTTGACTGATGCCTGTCGTGAGATTTTTGTTAAAAAATTCCATTCAGTCAAAAGAAATGTCAATTGAACAGCCAAATGAAAGCGGAAAAATACCAACGTGACGTGGATTTTGAAAGCGATATCTATGCCAAACATAGCGCGTCATGAGTTTCAGTAGGGTTTGTTTATAGGGATATCCTGACCTCATGGGGTACAACAGAAATAAACCGGTATACAAATGGCACAGAGCCTGTTTAAGTTTGATGACTCAGCAGCACGAGTTCTACAACAACAAACATACGCTCAAAATATCCTCAAAGAAAATTGATAATATCTAAAATAAAAAAAGAGAGGGAGTAAATAAACATCGAAGAAAGATGAAATATCATATGCACATGTTGGAGATGAAGTCAATAAAGTTGTTGTAGTGCCCTTTACTTTCTTACACTTGATCTGAAATCTAAAAAAGTGTGCTCATTCAATTCGAGTAAAACTTGGTTAAGCTTGTGCATTTAAAAACGAATCTACATGGCAGATCAAGAATGTTCTTTTGGTATAAATGTAATCACATGTAACACAAACTGTGCCTATGCAGAAGAACAGGACAACGCGCACCGAACTAGCCATGTAGTGAAAAATATTTATGTTCGGTATGTATTACGGAAGACATTAAGTGCCTTGGTATATCTGATCTTCTATTTTCAGTTGCCACTTATGTTGTCTTCTTCCATTGTTTCAGGCCCAAGGCAACCTGGGAATATATCTGCATTGTGTTCTTTGTTGCCTGGTAGAATCGTGATCTATATCGTGATTTTTCCCTCCAAATCGGCAGGATGTGAAAAGGTCAATCATTCCCATTTAACAAGTGTCATGATTGAACTCGATAACAATTTCAGTTTTATTTTTACAATACGACTAGAATTTTCTTTCCAATTGTTTTTTATTTATTTCTTAATCTCAGTTGTTTAATAATTTCCGATAAATTCAATTTAAGTCCAATTTCTTAAATCAAAAATTCAACAGGACTCCATGCTGATGGACAAACGAAATAAGTAAGAACTAGAACGTCAGAAAAGAACAGGTAAAAGTGGGTGATAATTGACAACTGAAAAAAAAATATTACTTTTTCGCCTTGCTTGTAATAACTGTACAATGGGATGCAATTTCGACGGGTAATTTAAACTGTAGAACGAAACAGAGAAAATGAGGCCTAGAGGAGCACACATGGTTGTTATTATCGGTATAAGATGAAGTTTTCCATCCGACTTATGACCTTAGCTATGCCTCAGCGATTATATCACTGGACAGATTATAGATAGGGAAAGTGATTTTTCATGCTAAAAGGCACAGCAGAACTGGAAATCTGCCAATACTTCCTCTTCCTTTGAGGCACCATTTTTTTGTTAACCGGAAACTTTTGCCCACGCAACTTGACACAAACACGTTCAGCAGCATTATGCTTTCATAGCCGTCTCACTCTTTTAAGCGCCACAAGTCAAAATTTAAGAAAATCTTTTTGTAGTTAAAAACTGGAAATAGCTGAAAAATTGAACAGCACCTGGTATGTCATCAACAGAGTCATAGGTTAAATCAAACCATCCTCAGGCAGAAATATGTTTTACCTGAACACAAGACGTTCGATTTCTAGAACAAAATACCATGTTTCCAGGCTTTCCAAGGTCACGACCATAATCAAGGTCCACGAGGATTCATAATTAAAACTCTTACCTCTTAACGCCTTTAACAAGCAAGTTTTAGTTTGCCAACAACTAGTTACCGTAAGATATAAACACTGCCGGGATTTAACAACTTCGTGAGGGGATTTCAGGGGTCTTGACGCTGGAATTTCTATGCCTTGGAAACTGAGTTAACAGAAACTACCCCTGGCCATGTTTCGTCATACATATTCACTGTTTTTGTGCGGTGGACTGTTTTCTTTCCATCTTGTATTAGTGCCGGTGACTTAGTTTAAAGACCTCAGGTCCGGGCGATGGTTTGAGCGGAGCAGGAAACTGAGCTTTTTTAAAATACTGTAAAATCCCATTAAACAACCACAAGCTACCAAAACAAATCAGAATTAACTATGAGCTGAAGAACTCTTTCCTCGACTCCCCACAAACACTTCATCGTGTCTTAAACAGCAAGGTTCGCTGCCATTTCCCTCTTAACTATTGAGGTTACCGTTATTACATCCAGACGTGATATTTTTGCGCATGCATTTAAGCCGTTCACTTTTAATGAAGAAGAGTGCGAATGTTAGGGAGTTAGTGGCAAGGAGGGAGCCCCCCCCCGGGGGGGGTACTTGACCCATATTTGGGTATAGGTGAGTCGCTGAGGATTTGAAACCCTGACCCTGTTTAGGACAAAAAAAATCCTAAAATACATACCCTGTTTAGGACAACCATCTCAATTTTATTACCCTGTTTAGGACATGCAATACCCTGTTTATAATTAGGACAGACTCGCCTGAAATTATATACCCTGTTTAGGACAGACTCGCACGAAATCACATACCCTGGTTAGGACAGGGAGGCCAAAAACCATACCCCCTGTCCAGCGACACATCCCGTATAGGCCATATAAGAGAGTAACCTCCCCCCCCCGGGGGATGGAGCAAAGTTTCATATTTCACCATCTATTATGACAGATAGGACACAACAACTTTTGAGGATTCCTTTTGCTGGTAGTATTGTGACACTAGTTCTCGTCCTTGCTCCGAGAGGTTTTTCTCTGGGTAGTCCGATTTTCCCCTCTCCTCAAAAAACAACACTTCCAAATTCCAATAAGATCTGGAGCGCATGAACACGTCTTAACGAGCTTCCAAGCTCCTAAGTGTTTCGTGGGTGAACAAATTACATTTTATTTTATTTTATATTTTTTTTAAGGTGGCGTCGTGCACACTGGGCACGTGGTTTAAAAATAATGATGATAAAGAGCTATAAAGGAATATTAAAACCCCGGGCAAGAAAATACTTGAATCAACGTCCCAACTAGCTTCTTTCTCTGTATCCCGACAAGAAATAACGAAGAAATAGGATATGAAATAGAGAAGTCGACAACAAAGTACTTACGTTTATTAATCCTTCCAAGAGCACTGGTACGTCAGCTCAAAACTACTACTTCTCTTCTTATATCAACTCAACAGGATACTAGAATTTACTGTCCTGCGTGACGCACATCCCACGCCTCACTCACGTCATGTACGTGACACACGTGTCAAGCTTCCTGTTTCGCAAACAAAGTTACTACAACGGTTTGTAGATTGATGTTGTACGCGTGAAAAATGCTCCCAAAGCCAGTCATTTTCACCGTCTTTGGCGCCAAAACTGAGTGGAAGGAGTGACTTCGGACATTTTGTCATGTGACATCATCAGAGTGACTACAGTCACTACGTATCAAGTGACCAGCTGCCACGTCACGCCTCCCACCCAAGTTTCTGGTGATTGACATTCAGGAGTCCTGAATGGTTCGTTTTGGGTTCGTTGATTGGATTGTACAGGAGGTACAACGGTAAGCTTTTCTTGAGCAATTAGAATTTCTTGAATTAGTTTCAATGGATGAAAGGGGTATTTTCGGATTAAAAAGGCTCATCGGCTTACACTAGAATACGTAACAAGCTGTTCTCAAGGCTTCTTACATTGTCTGGTTAGCGCTGAAAAGCTAAAAACAGAGGATTAGTAACACGGCAAAACCATCCATCAAAAACACCAATTTGGGGTATTAAAAAAAAAAAAACTTCTGTCAGTAATTTGAAAGCGAAGTGCAGTTAATGTGTGAGAATCCGAAGTCAAATAATTCCTCATGAAAGGTGTGATGTTGGAATAGAATTGATGTATTGTGAGGGACGGACCGGGACTGAGAGCCTGTATCATGTACCCTCCTACTACCCGGGCCAACTTTTACCGAGTTTTACATGAGAAAAAATTGACCCACCTGACTTTTTTAAAGTAAAATAGTTAGAACTATGCATTCCCATACTCATTCCTTACCTCAGCATGCCTTTTTCCCCAGGATTCATTCATTAATTCGATCTGTGGCCTCTGCTTATTTACATTTCACTTCTTTGCTACAAATTTTGCTGAATTAGTTGTTTCCAAAAGAAAAAAAAATACAGACTTAACGTGACACGCTGCACGCAAAAGCTGGCTCAAAATGGCGGTTTAATGGAAAAAGTTGTTCTCGGTAGGAGATCACCTTACCGTCGAAAGAAGGTGGCCCTACCAGGCGGGTCACCCTCATAGCTAGCCGGGCCAACCTCGAGTTTCACATGTTAACGCTTCAGCGTTTTGTAAAGAAATGTATGAAAAGATGATGCGCCATAAAAACCGCGTTTGAGAGATTGCTTAAAGAATAAACCGTTGAGCAAGAAGTGTTTAAAGGACCACGTCTTCTCAGACAGGGTACTCAGCGAAGGGTTAAACCAACTACAAAGCTTGAGTGAACGTGACAAAATAATCTTTCCAATCTTTCGATCCAGTTTTAATCTGTTAATTAGCGCAGTTTCCAGGCGAATAAAGGAAAACTCTCTGTAAGCTTTGGGGTTTTAATGTTTTATTTCCGTGTATAAACAAGCTAAGACGAGGGATAATTGTTTCAAGCACGTTCAGGCTTCCCTCCCTCAATTATGGGAAACCGCGAACACTTGTGCTAACAGAGCCGCACGAATTGATTCGGCGGTTTTCTACAGAAAGTGTTATAACGACTACCAAAATTTAAAACAGAAGGGTTTCAATTAAATTTGTGGTTTACCTAGCTATGGTTGAGGAACCGGGCTGTTCAAAACAGGATATTGTCCATGCATAACTTTAATTAACAGATCTTTTTAGAGGTTTCTCGTTTTTTCAGTGTTTCAGTTTGTACA
>Ga0126336_10000584_pt1 | contig 15654 bp, 12 predicted proteins | sample SidCmetagenome_FD_92530 | JGI IMG/M metagenome (GOLD analysis project Ga0126336, IMG submission 92530) | Coral microbial communities from El Islote,Puerto Morelos, Mexico - Siderastrea C C metagenome | ecosystem: Host-associated > Invertebrates > Cnidaria > Coral | place: El Islote,Puerto...
AATGAGATCTTCAATATTTCCCTTGTGATCTCCGTTACGTCACTGAAAGTAGCTTGTTTATTTGAAGACTCGGATCACGTGTTGAGGTTTCCGTTCACGCGTGACGTGGATCAACTGTAATCTCAAGTGCGGTATTTGCACTGTTAGCTAGTGCTGAGAAATGGTTTGGTGAAACGTGAGGGGTTCGGGGGCCAGCATAGCCAATACGTACGCCATGTTTAATGTCAGTAATCAAATCATCAGTAAATGCAGGATCATAGAAATCACGTAACGAGTTTCTCCAAGTAGTGGGATTAAAAGGGGAGTCAACGACTGGTAATGAGTTTACAATCGGCCATTGCACGGTCCCCCCTACAAGCTTTGCAGACATGGGCGCGCTTACACTCTTTGCCAGACATGCTTGTCGTTGGAACAAATTACTTGTGAAACCATTTCGCGTATTTCCATTGATCTGCTGCTGGGCCTGCTTTCGTGGGCACTTTAGTCTCCTCCACCGTTTCTTTCGCGCGAAAAGAGCAGTCGCGGACCAAATGATGTTCCGACTTGCAGGACAAGAGATTCCTTCCTTGCGAACAGCAGAAGAGTCGAGAATAGTGGTATACAGAGTAGAATCGATTTGGTCGAGCCGTCTGGCTGTGCCTGACAAACTCATCTGAAATTGCACGTCGAAGTCGTACACTGTTTTCCATCAAAACTTTCAGTTGGCTTTCTGGATGATGCCGCGGTATTGTGCGAGCTCCGTATACTTTGCTGGATTGGCCATGATCAAAGCGTGCTCGTGTACTGACCGTGCTTCGAGCCAATGGTCAAATGACTCAATAGTGAGCTTTTTATCTTTGTTTTCCTCGCCATGAGTATAGATTGTGTAGGTTGAGCTTGGGAACACGCTCCACAAGATCTGGCTGCGTCGACAGCGCCGTCTATGTTCTCTTCTGTATCGGGTCCGGTACAGTACTTACTTAGGGGACCAAAGGAGTGGTCGACAGTGGCTGTTTTGCATCCTGGACAGGAGCGCCAGCGATTGTTCTTTTTGGAGGACATAGTTTTAAAAACGAAGTTAGTTAACAAAGCGACAAGCCCAAACGTGACTATCGAGAATTGGCGATACAATGTAACTGACACCGGATCCTATCGTACCACTCCCATTAAACTATATTAACATCACTTAAAACTGAATGTTTTGGTTGCTGCTGCCACCTTCTTCAGCTAAAAAATGTAAATTGTTAACGGCATACCTGGTGTTATATGAATGAAAATTATAAACATACAATGAATGTGATAATGAAGTTTCAAATTCTTACGGGAGTTGAAACACTAGCATAACAATTGTAGAAATTCTCAATGTTTTAAAATTGTATACGTTTGGAAACGATATGTGTTTATGGATTGAGTTTGCATCCTGGACATTTTATTCGACATCTTGGAGGGAAAACCCTATATTAAGAATGCACAAAATAAAATTGATAAGAAGCAACATTAAATTTTTGGGATGAGGTGCTGGTGAGCACGGCTCTCCCTTTAGTATCACCTCCTCCACCTCATCACCACCTCTATTTTTTGTTTTGACTCTTTGCTACACGACGTGATGCACGGCGTAAAAAAAAATGTACTAGTCATGCATGACCTCCATGGGTGGTTATTCAACAACCTCAGCATCAGTTGTATCCATGGTATTATCATATCTTATATACAGCCACTGAAGTTACGCTCATACTGTCCATGTGCATGTGGATCGGAACTCGTTTGTTTATGATGACATGTCTAGGATTAGGTCCCAGGCCACATTGGTGGGAGGCATGTGCTCTCAGCGCTGCACCATCCCTTCTCCCCTAAACTGGGAACCTGTGAAAAGAAAACTGGGAAGCTTCTGCATTTACATGCAGTTACTTAATTAATGTGAATATAGCTTTTTGACACTGCCTGAAAGTAGAATAGAATGATGACATTGTGCCTGGGCATGATACTCGCTAACCTCCAAACGTTGTATATTCAAGCAACATTCCTAGGTATGGTTACTGATTATGGGCACAAGATTTGATGATCAAGTGCTTGTCCACAAATGTCTCAGGATCATAGTTAATAAGATGTTAAAATTGACAACAGAGGAAACATATTGGCATGTCAGGCCCTCCTAATTTATTACTTAGTTGATTAATGTATTTATTTATTTATTTATTCATTTATTTACCCAGGGAAGCCTAGGGACTGGTCATTGTTTATGGAGAGGGGGGGGGAAAGATGGGGGGAGGGGGTCAAGGGTATTTTAGAGTGGTTAGAGGGGGGCCTTATTATCTTTATTAAAGAAATAGGGGTCATCCTTTTTAGGTTCTGCTAGATATCTTAATTATTTGTGTTTGTGTAGAAGGGGTAACTTCTAAAAAATAGAATAATTTTTAAGGATCCAAATAGGGAAGAGGAATATTAACACAGCTGAAAAAAAATCGCTTCTAACTTAAGTGTAATGGTCTTCTTAAATTCTCTGGCTATTTCACACTATGTTGAAGACCAATACCCATCCGTCTCCAACCTAACACAGCCTGCTTTAGTGAATGATTTTGGCTGGAATACGTTTCCATCTTACAAATGTTTGTCTGTTGTGTGTGAATGTACATACAATAATTGTCTCAGAATGTAAGGAGTGTGCCTTCCTTGTCACCTATTGGCAGTCAAGACTGTCCATGGTATGGTATGTATTCAGTAAAGTATCAAGAGCAAAACAACCTTGACTGGTCAGGCATTTTAATGTTTTCATATTTGAACTGTTAGTTAAGCTTTGTAGAGCGTCGACACTGATTTCCTCGTCACATAATGCATGCTGGCAGTTTGTGGTAGTGGAATAGCCATCAGGGAAACAAAGGGCCATAAATGTGAATTCAATTCAACAAGCTTTAGCATCAGGCTTTGTTCAGCAGATTCATCTTTTTCTATTCAGAACTCTATTCCTTGCCTTTCTGGAGTTTTCCTTTTTCCTTATGCTTATGTGGTTGTTCTTTTCCCTTGTTGCAAATAGGGCAAAGGCATTATATTTTGGACTGAGGTACAGGCTTAGTTTGGATTTTAGCATTTGTTGTGGTATCCACGAGTGACATCAACTTGCCAATCAGAGTCTCATTTTATTTTACTAATTTAAGAGCTGCTGTAAATTGCAGACTTAATGCAGGCCTATAATTTTGGTAAAAATGATGCTTTGCTTAGCTAGATTTTTTCAGTATACTCTTCTTCCCCTGCTTCACTATCACCTGCCAGGCATCTGTATCATCCTCTTTGGTGCATTCATCGAACCTTATCTGTCGGTTCTTTTTATTTGGCTCTGGTCTTTATAAGTTTAAAGCAAAATTTAATACACTTTGTTATTTTGCTTTCCCAAAATCACGAAATTAAGTACACCCAAAATACGGCTTCAGAATTTCACAAAATTAAGTACACTGAAATTAGTACGAATAAGGTACAAGGCAAGGTTATGAAAGTCATTGCTGGTAACATGGTCTCACCCAGTGAATCATGTGGCATTGGCTAGTTGACTTCATGCACCCAAATACAAAAAAAAACTTCATTACGGACACCTAAGAATGATGGGGGAGGGGGGAGGGGGGAGGGTTGAAATTTAATTATCAATTAAAGGAGGGGGCACTTGCCATTTTCAGGCCTGGGAAGGAGGTCCTTGCCGAAATTTTTATCTTTCAATATATTTTTCCCTCCCTCCCCCTCTACATAAATAATGACCGGTCCCCTAGTTCAAGCTAAGCTGAACGGGGCTTTGGGTTAACATTAATCACAAATTAGTTACAAAATATATTATAATAAAGAGATAACAAATGTAGAGATGGCAAACAACAAATTAAACTAAAATAACAAGTGAGTCATATAGTTTTTCTTTTCAATAATGTTGATACCTTTATATGTAGAAAATTAGGTTATTTTATACTTGAGGCACTACAAATAAGATTTACTTGTAAGAAAAGACCATGTGACTGACCTTTAATAGTAATCTTCATTATATAGCAATACTATCTGTAAATACGAATGCCACTAAAGTTGTTGTTATCATATGGCAAACAGCAAACTGATATTATTGTGAGTGAGGGAAAAATTGTGTGAGTGAGTGAAAAAGGAACAAGTGAACAAGCCAAGGGCAGACTTGCCCACATCTCCCCAGTTTCCTCTTGGCTAGTTCACTCAATAATATACCTTATGCCCCTCTTGGTGAAGCCTAGACATGGTGGCAGTCCATCCATTGCAGCTTGCATCTTGATCTCATCATGTTTACCTCTGAGAAACTCCACTATCTTGGATCCACCGTGTTGGATTTCTGACTTTCTAGAAAATAACCTATATGGGGGGTACGAAGTTGATCCAACAGCAAACCAAGATAATTATGGATCGTGTAACGTACTAAAACGATCAATAATAATAATAATAATAATAATAATAATAATAATAATCTAGAGTTGCAAAGGTACTAAAGAAAAACAAACTTTTTTATTATCACTTGTAACAGACACTAATTTTTTACATTGAAATATGCCAGAAGGGAAAACTACAGTCACAGAAAGTTGAATGTTATTAAAAAACAACAACAACATTTTCTGAACAAAGTTAAGGTCAGCTGGGGCTTCGTGGCTTCACTCCACCGCCTTGTGTGCATGTTTTTGGAGTAGTTACTTATTGGACACAGGGCTTTTTGCGGATTATGTTTAGAAAAAGTTCTACCAAGGAAACTTAGTTCTTCAGGGTAATCATTTTTTTGTTTTTGATAAATGAGTCCTTATGTTACTTAAATGGGTACCATTTGATGCCTATAGGATGATCCTCTCTTATCCAGGAAGGAATATTTACCCACTGAATACCAAATATTTTCCTGTTTGGATTAATCTTTAGGACTTGTCATGGATACATCAGAAGACCAAAAGCGTTGGACAGTTATTGGCATCGCCTTCAACAACCTTGTGCCAAAAATTCGTCCTTTTGTGGAACAGTTTTTACAGACAGAGTACCTGAGCTTGAGATCCAGCCATAACATTCACGTCCAAACTCCACCTGGACCAATCCTGAAAAACCATACCAAATATCTGAAATATGAAAACATCAATAACAACATCAACCACAAACTCCCTTCTGGAAAATTCGACTTTTCCAAGTTTGACTACAAAGTAGCGAGTCATGTTGACTTTGCCAAACTTTACGTTCAACCTTTCATGGCCAAGTTCAATGCATTTGATGGAAAGTGCGATGGATCTGCTGTCCTATTGCTCCTTGGTGAGGTGCCAGTGTTCTCTCCTGCTACACAAGCATCAGCCAAGGCAGTGAGAGACCATGTGAGAAATGAGTGGGCCCACTGCAATTTTACAGATTGGGATGTTGCCAAGTTCCAGAACTGTTTCCAGGAGATGCAGCAACTGGTCCAGTCCATTGGTCTTCCCACTGCAGATGAGACCAGACTCTTGTCAGAGTTAAAGGACTGGGAGACCAAAGGTTTTTTTACTCTGTTCATCTTTACAGAAAAGAAATGCTCTAAGAGCGGGTGTTTAGACTTAATCGTAGTCACGGTGTGTTCTTATACCCTTCGAAGAGCCCCTTCTTTGCCATTCCTTCGTTCCTTCCTTCCTTCCTTCCTTCTATTATTGTTATCTTAGGGCATCCTGGGATAAATCAAAAGGGCGCTCTGCTCGCAGAAGACTAAGTAGGTTGTTAGTGTCCATGGCATGAAGCTACCAGGAGCATTACTTCATCCCAGCAGGTTGGTGACCAGTCCAGGTCGCAGGGTTTTTTTTTTAGCATTTTGCTGCGTTTACCTTACCATTTGCTGGCACCAATGCATACCTAAGAGTAGCCGAGAGGCAATGAAGAGCAGGAATTCCTGTTTAGGGAAACTGCGCGATAGCCGTGGCCAGGACTCTTCCGTATTCTTTACGCTTAACATAGTTTTCTTAAAAAGTAGCAGAACGGGAATCGAACCCATGACCCTAGTTTATATGACCTTGCTCACCATCTGTCTCCCAGTAGCTCAGTGGCTCGAGCGTCCAACCTGTGTACGGAAGGTCATGGGTCCGATTCCCGTCGGGGAATCAGATGTTTCTTTGTCCCAGGCTCGCGACATTCTGAATATTCCATCCTTTCTTAAACACATTCTTGTTAGACGTTTTTATACGACCGTGATTATAGTGACTCTAACAATTTGTCAATGTTTGTCCTATTTTCAGGAACTACTTTCTGTGGGAATTCCCCTGTAGACCCTTCCTTACTAACCTTAGTGCAAAATGAAGTGATGCAGCTTTCCTCGAATTGGGATGATTTTGTCTGTGAAGACAAAGAAGAAAAAGATCTGTTGGAATCTAAGATCCTGGAGGTTAAGCAATCCCTTAATCGGAAATTAGAACGGATTGATCTCGAAGTGCAAACCTTGAAGCAAAAGGTTGCAGATCTAAGTTCTCTAAAGATTGAACAGAGTGCGAAGCTTCCGTGGTTCTTTGGCGCGCTAGACAGAAATGAGTATTTTACAGGCCGGGTAAAAGAGCTGGAGACCCTAGAAAACGCTTTTGAAGAAGTCAACAAAACACCAGATGTCCAGGGAGTGGCGAGGAGAAAGGGTAACGTACGTGGGATTTGTGGTCTTGGAGGGTGCGGCAAGTCATCTCTTGCCTTCGAGTATTCTTGGCGCAACTTGGACCGCTACCCTGGAGGCATGTTTGTGGTAAATGGAGAGAGTGATGACTTGATGAGGGTATCTCTTCAGAGAATTCATGAAGAGTTTGTAGAGAGTACCCAGTCTAATCAGGAAAAAGAAGCAAAACCTTTTGAAAAGCTGCTGATTGAAACTCTTTCGTGGTTCGGTAATCGTAGAGACAAGTGGCTCTTACTTGTCGACAACATGGATCAAAAGGAACTCAGCCCTTGTGCTCGGAAAATGTTTTTGGGCCAGTGGAAAAGCAAAGCGTCAGGTGACATTCTCGTTACCTCCCGTAGAATGTCTCAAGCGCTGTGTGAGGACCTAGATATCCCCTCTCAAAATTGTGTGGAGTTGGATCCTTTTTCTGTGGATGAATCCGTAGAATTCCTTAAGAAGCGCATAGGCATACCATTTATTTGTGATGAACAAGACCGAGGAGGAAAAGAACTTGCCCAAGAGCTTGGTGGATTGCCGCTCGCCTTGGAACAAGCCGCTGCTTACATTAAGGCGTTGAAGTGCTCCATTCAGTCATACCTCCATCAGTATCGTTCCCAGAAGTGCACTTTATTAAACGCAAAAAGTGCCAAGCCCTGTACAGAGATCTACAGTGAGGCACGTCTGGCAGTGCAAACTACTTGGCTTCTCAACTTCTCTTATATCCTAAATGATGAGAAAGATCAAGGTCTCGGTAAGGCAGCTGCCTTCTTTATGAAAATTACAGCATTTTTATCACCAGACGAGATTCCTATCAGTATTTTGAACATTGGCGCCCCAGAAATTGAAAATATGGACTTGAAGAAACGTTTGAAAATGCCTATCGGTGCAGAGCAGATTGTTGAGTTGTTGGTAAGGTTTTCACTTTTCAAACGAAATTCAGCTGACACCTTAAGTGTACACCGCCTTGTTCAAGAGACCCTGAGAAATCGTTGTGACGATGAAGGTGAAACTGACGAAGTCTTATTTTCTGCTTTAAGAATGATGCACCGAGTATTTCTCGACTGTGTAGGTGCAACAGACTTCTTTTTGATTTGTATAACAAGGTAAAATCCTTCGTACCAGACGAGCAAAGTCACCTGGGACAATGCATCCAATTTTTCTTAACATCTGCTACGGTCCCCCTTGAAGCGAAACTATGGAAGAAGCTTTCCGTTAATGCGTTTCACCTCGTGTGTAACCTCTTAAAGGATTCATCACTAAAGCCACGTTTCTTTTCCGAGGAATCTGCCAGGATCTTTTGCGAATCAGCTTTCTATTGCTATTCCCTAGGAATGGAAAATCGAGGATACAGTTTACAACAATTCGTCTTCGAAATTATCTGTGCAATAAAAGAGCCTCGTCGTTATTATATAGATGACGACCTACGGAAAGTAACCCGAATCTTACGCCCATTTACGGACTCTGCACGTTTTTCGAAGGAGTTAAGGGGCAGGAGTGGTCTCGGGGGAAACGTTAGTGAGAGAAAAGACGTTCCAGTAGGTACTACTCAAACTGAGGAATTGTTAGAAACAACCAAAGTGATTACATCGAGGGCAAGAGAAGCCTTTAGCAGGGGCGATTTTCAAACTTCCGCTGATCTATACTCTGAAATTGTTAAAATAGCAAATTTCAATTCTTTCCGTGGATCATTCAAAAAAGAGGACAAACATGCGCACCTAGTTCCTCTTGGGGAGATTTTTTGTTTCCGTGGCATTGCACATTTACAAATGAGAAACTTTGAGACAGCTGTTGACGACTTCAACGCGTGCACACGCCTAGACATTCATTACTACCGTGGATACTACTGGAAAGCATATGCATTGTGCAAACTCGTGCAAAATGGTAGGACTGAGTTCATCAGCAGAGCTCAAGCTGCAATGGCAGTGCTTCAATTCAAGTTTGCACATTCCAAGTCAGATGACATACGGAAGTTGAAAAAGACCTTTCCTGGCTTGCTTGATAGAATTGAGTACAGGTTCGTGTCTCAAGTTAGTGAACTGAAAGACCTGGAAAGTCTTTCTGGAGTCCGACATGACTTTTCAAGTGATTCACTTACGATAATTTTAGGAGATGGCCAATATGATTTGAAGGAAATGTCACTTTTGGGAGGGCGGTATTATTTTATTTGTCCTCCTGGAAGTTCCGCGACTCTAAATTGTGTGAAAGGGCTTTATCTAGAAGAGGGTTCTTTCCTGTTTGAAAACGTTGAGTTTGTGAATCCTTACACTCTCATTCCTGCCGTTGCCAGCTGTACGCCACTAGGAGAACTATGTCCTGCAATGACGTCGAGCAAAAATGTGAAAGAGGTCTTTGCCACTGACAACTTTGACACAGTAACGTTGGGAAGACCACACCAAACTGAAATAGAACTGACAACCGGAAATGAACGAAAGCGAAGTGCCTTGATAGAGGCTAATGACGTCCACTCGTTAGTCATCGATCATTGTAATGTGACAGGTCCACTCTGTACAGGAATAGCGTTTAATTTCACTAACTCGTGTATTGAGCAAAGAAGTGTTTCCGTGAGGTCATCAAAGATCGCGTGTTGCAATGAAAATGGAATTGCAGTTCAGGGAAACGCACCTTTATGTGACGTTGTTATCCAAGACAACCATATAATACACAATCTGTACGGTATTGTTATAGCTTCTCCATCGCGTTTCTACTTAGAAAATAATTACATTTTTAGTAATAGTCTCTCAGGCGTTGTGGCCATAGGTGCTGTTGATGGACGGTTAGTAAGAAATTCTGTGGTCCATAATGGAAAGCATGGCATATTGTTGAACAAAACCAACGCAATGATGGAAGAAAATACCATTTCCAACAACCGTGGTTGGGGAATTGTTTGCTGTTGTGCAAGCAATTTACATTGCAACGATGGTGTACTTGAAAGTAATCTTTGTGGAGGACTTCGGACCATTTTTAATGGTAAAGGACGTATTTTGGTTGAGAGATGTGAATTCAGAGAAAACTCCGGCCCTACTGTTTACCCCGCAGGTGCAGATGAACTTTGCGAGATGGAGCTGAAATGGAGAAAAGCCTTCACGGCGTCCAGGGAGGTTTGTGTTCCATTTTACGCGGATCTTTTTCTCGATGGTACCACCCTAAATTGGGAGTCCACCAGGGAGTTCAAAACTCCTGAGCAAGCTGACAATAGAGTGTCAGATATTTCCGAAAAGCTGTTTGACATTGAACTAAATTTCTGTTGTACATGCTGCAAGGAACTTCAAATGGGCGGTAAACTGATTGAGTGCTCCAGTTGCCACATTGCAAAGTACTGTGGAATGCAGTGCTTCGACACGGCTAAGGCTTTTCATGATCCTGTCTGCAAATCCATTCTTGAAGCAAACAGGGAGATACGCACGAACTGTGACGTGCTGAACCTGACATTAAATGAAGCAGGAATTTCTCTCTGTGTTATTGCTGCTATTACATTGGCACCATTTTTGGGACCGCTTATTGTAGATTTCGATAGAATGGCTCCCGTCCATCTCTGTCTGCTGTGGTGTCCACGACGAAACCTTTGCGTTTTTATCGATTCTACCCCCATCCATTATTTCGTATTAAAGCGTGGAATTCATCTCCCAGACCGCATGATGAACGTCAAGGTAGCTTGCATTCTGGCAAACTTTGAACCTGAATCCAGGGAAGTCACTGTTTACAGGCATCGCATTTTTCCCCTGGAGAAAGTGCCAGATGCTCTGAAATGGGTAGACGAAGCATTGCATTTGTTTGAAGAAAAATATTTCCAATCTATTCTCAGTTCACTCTTCGCGAGCGTTTGCTGAACCAACTCGGTTCACATAACAAAAAAGACTGTTTTGTAGTCTAATGTAAATCAGACATTGGCCTTGTTTAAGACAGCGTTATTCCCTGTTGCATATTAATATATATTAAAGCAAGATTGCATCGGTGGCTACAGGTGACATGTTTGCTTACCAAAGCTAAGCATAGCAGCAGGTACACCAAGAATAACACAATGCCGTACAGCAGGACCTTGCTTCGTGGTCACTGAGCTCTGCGTCAGTGAGGCTGTTCAACTGAAGGAAAGTCATTAAATGTCAGAGAAAAGAAAGTCAACGTATAAACTCGTGTAAAGCGGATTAGTACATTTCGCAAATAACTTAATCCTGACTCGGGAGAAATTTGGAACTCTACAAAGTGTTATAAACAGTGAGTACTGAACAGTAAAACAGTATATATTCTGCCTTACCCTTCAAAGGGAGGTATTGGTCTAAAGCTAAAATAAAGGATCAAAGAGAAACAAAATATAACAGCTGATTTAAAACTAGCCTGAGAAAACAGGCGACGTTCCACCAAAATTATCGTGTGAGAATCTCTCCTTTTTTAAACATCAAGTATACATATTTCAGTTTAATGCACCCTTTCTTTAATTTGAACGGGTTTTAGTGCTCACTGAAATGGAACCAGGGGTTAATATTTTTTAGAAGGCCTCAGAGCTCAAGCATTATCTTATATATAATATTGTGCTTTGATGGTCTTTTTCATGAGTTATTGTTCTGCATGATACCTTTTCATCATCAAATAAAGCCGGTTCATCATTCAGTTTCTCATTATCAGTTAGAGCCGGATCCTCTTGCTGATGTTCAAGCCAGGACAGATCACCTGGTTCTTCAGTGTCAGTAAGAGCCGCATCCTTTCTTTCATCGTCAAGTAAAGCTGGTTCCTGGAGCTTGAGTCTAAAGGCAATTGCCATGGAGATGACCAGGTTCTCATGTACCAAAATATGCTGCATGTTTGAATCCTTTCTCATTTCAGGTGGTATCCGGAAATATTCTCTACGCATTTGTCATCGATTTTCTGCGTAAAATACCTTGGGAAATTAAGAGAAATACCTTCAGTTTCACATCTTTAGAATAAAGATATCAATAAAACCGTTTATAAACAAACGAGTGTTTTGTAATTTAATGTAGTTCCAGAAGTGATAAATTGAGATTACCAGCGAATTTCATCTCTAAACAGCAGCGAATTTTAAAACGAAGAACATTTATTATAAACCCAGTCAGATCCTTTGATATCAATGTCAGAGATCAATAAAACGACATTAGTAACACTGAATGAATACACTGAAAGTCTTTATTACTTAGGTAAAAATAACTACAGCATCTCGCTAAGTGTAGGCTCAGTCTCCGGCCGTGAGTGTCTCGATGCGCCCACGATTCTCGCAACTTTCACGGCTGGGCGCACGGTCGGGCGCACGGGTTTGGGTGGATGTCCGTGACGTCATTACAACTTTAATAATTATGCAGACAATCCACACGTCGATTGCATAAATTTTATCGGTTTGTTTTCGTTTCGTCTTGAGAAAAAGCGAAATGCGAAAAGTATTTCCTGAAACGCCTCTTAAAAGTGTGAAATTTCAAAAGAAAGACGAAATCCAGCTAAATTATGCCGCGCATTCTGCCCCTCAAATTTCAGGGGGCTTGTCTCTGATTGGTCTGTCTAAACAATAACCAAACCCGTGCGCCCAGCCGTGAAGGTGGCGAGAATCGCGTGGGCATCGAGACACTCACGGCTGGAGACTGAGCCTAGCTAAGTGCAGCTCTCGCTAAACATCAGTTTACTGTTAAGTTTACCGAATTATCGGTTGACTTGTTGATCACTCTTGGCGAAAGATACTAGTCCCTCTGCTGTTCGTTTTTGTTTCGTAAAACGCGGAAACAGCCACTACTCTGCTTATATTTTCAATACTAGCTGAAAGCCTTCAAATGAAAATTTCAAGACAAGATGCCATAAAACGGGATACATACTTCACTGTTGCTGTACTTCTCTGCTCCGAGTGAGAGAGAGCTTGCGTCAAACCGGACGCCATTCTCAGGAGAGAAAGAAATGTTGGCAATTCTCCTAGAACGACGAGAATATCTTAGAGCGACACGTTTACCTCGGCAGAGTTGTTCCTTGGCGATGGCGGTCGGATCGAAAATTGTGAGCGCCTCTCGTAGTCAGTTTACTTCCGTTGACAGCTCTATTGTTAAAGGGCCAATCAGATTGCGAGATGGCCGCCGTACACGAACTCTTGTGAGAGATTGTATCAGGCCCTATTTTAGCGAGCGACTCACGTAAGAGAATATGAGAGCGATGCTAAAATTCGGCCTGATCGCAGGTTAGATAGAAATGTACTAAGCGAGCGTAAATTCGATTCAACCTTCCCAAAAAGGAGTCCTGCATCATGCCGATAACCTAGGTGTTTTGTTCATTTTTAACTAATTCATCCTGAAATCTTAAAGTGTGAGCAGTATTTTTCTATGATGCTGTTTATAATGTTGTAGTGGGTGGCTTTTAAGTTTGAACCTGTGTATGAAATCCTCATGAGACCATTCAAGTAAAAGCTATTCTTCAGCACTTTCCTTTGGTGCATGTCGGAAGCACATGAGATTCAACATTTCACGTTCTTCTGGGTTCTTCTAGCACTGTTTATGTGGTATGTTGAGGTTTTTTTCAGGTTTTTTCTGTGGATAAAATCTGAAATCTTAAAGTGTGACCATCCAACTTACCCTAGTGACAAGTACATTCGAGTACACTCTTTGACCAATTAAATTTAGACTCCACTTAACAGGAAATATGCGGATTATGCTGGTGTTCTTGCAGCAATTCCAAAAGCTTGCAAGAGCGAAATGGTAGGCAATATTGCAAAGGGTGATGGCGAACCCTTGTAGACTCTTTCCAATGGCCATGCCATCTCCTCTACTAGAAAAGCCCGTTTAATGTTTGCAGAAAGGTCCTTCTCTCCTCCCATCGTCGAAATCAATATTAAAAAACAAGTGCCGAATGTAATTAAAGGCTGTCTACGAACTTCCTTTCAAAGTCACCGTTGACAATAAATTGAGAAGCTTTCAGTTTAAACTCATACATAACATCATTCCCACCAATCTCTCTCTCTATAAAATGAACATAAACGATTCTCCAAGATGCGATCGCTGCCTTTTCCAAAACGAAACACTTGTCCACATGTTTTGTGAGTGCCCTGATGTTAGAATCTTCTGGAAAGACGTTATAATGTGGTGGAATACTAAGCGTCTTGACAACATCGATCCTAATTCCATCGAAATTCTTCACGGCTACAAACCAGAAATTACCAGCTTTTACGCTTTAAATCATTATCTTCTTATTGCTAAATATCATGTATATCTTGCAAGAAACCAGTCAGAGACTCCATGCTTACAGGTCTTTCTCGCCTTACTGGAAAGTAAAATGAAATGCGAAAGACAAATGGCTATTAAAAACTCTAATTGTGAAAAATACAGAGCTAAGTGGACCACTCTCTGCATCTGCGATGCGTGAGCATCTTATTTTTCATGCTCTCAAACAAAATCAAGCCTACAGTGTGCCTTTAAATATACTATAATGAAAGCTAAGGTGCCATATATATTTTTTTTATTACATCCATTGTGTGTGTGTGTTAGAATATCTATCGTTTTTTTTCTATATGTGTACCTGTTCTGCATTATATAGTATTGGGTTTGCGTAAATGTAGTTGTTTGTAACCGGTAAATACAACGTTAAGTGATCATATGTAACATTATTTTATTGTAACTGTTGATGCTGAAATATACGGTTGCATTGTCAATGAATGAAACAATTAACACAATAGGCTTGCCCCCCCCAAAAAAGAAAAAAAAAACAGGAAATTTGTCAGTCACATATAGAGGTAAAGGATTGGCAAAGAACGCACTTACCTTTCGCGAGAAGCCGATAAAGAAAACTGAGGGACTTCTGAAATTCTGAAACGGCTAATTAGTTTTTTTAATATGCAAAAGGTTTTCATTTACCACGCTGCATTATTCTAAGACAAAAGCTTTTATTTAAATTTCTGCATGAAAAAGTAATAAATCAATGACGTCAAGTTTGATAGCATTTCCCTTGTAAACACCCCAAAAGGTAGCAAATGTAGTTCCTTTTTAAATATTCGTGAGTGTTAAAAGCCAAGCCTGATAAGTCATGGTAGTATCTGCTGTTTGCAGCGGAACCTTATGAAACTATAGCCTTCAAGGTATGTTAACTCTAGAACACAGTTTGCAAAACGATCTTGTTCTATGGACATGGCAATTGCTGACTCTCTTGTGTTTAGTGGTATTCCAACTAGATGTGACATTCAGGGTGCACTTTATTGGGAAGTACCGTATTTTCTCAATTAAACGCCCCCAGTGTTTATTTCAAAGTTAGCATGGTGGACCAGACGTTTCTTTAAATCAGCACTATTGGGGCCCGCCATTTTTTTAAAGAAAGGGGTAATTATTCGTTTTTCGTGGCAGCTGTGTATCGTGGCCTTACACTGTAAAAATTGACTAGTTAAATTAACCAATTAAAATAGTTGTGAAATGCATCTGAGACAACTACCTTTTTTTACTCACTTTGACCGGTTCTAAATTGTTAAAATAACCAGGTTCTTTGGTTTGAAATAACCAATTATCACTAGTTATAATAACCACTGACAAGGTTATTTTGCCTTTTCTGTTTAGTCGTTCAGTCTCTGACATTTTTGTTGTTTTAACTATTAGAATTAGTTGTTTTAACCCGTTTTTTTATAGTTGCAATAACCAATATCTTTAGTGAAAGTAACTCAATTCACTGAATTGAGTTACGTTCACTAACTCAGTCGGGGATTGACCATTCAAATTGGTTAAATCAACTATTTATAAAAGTACCTGGGATGCATCTGAGACAACCCATTTTTTTTAGTTACTTTTTGTTATTTTAACTAAAAACATTGGGTTAACCAAAACTGTTATTTTAACCTTTATATAATCAGTTGACTTGACCATTTCAGCAAGTTAAAATGACCCTTTAAAATAGATCAAGATGACAAACAGTTTTGGTTAAATGCACATCTTTATTAAGCGTTCTCTAAAACGTATAACTGGCCGTTCCTGGTGGTTGTAACTGGTAATGTTCTTTTATAGTCTTCTTCTTCTGAAGAAGAATGTGCGCCATGTCAGTAGCAGCCAAGATACGTTTTTCCATTTCTGAAAACAATGATTGAAATGTAATTA
>Ga0126336_10000585_pt1 | contig 15654 bp, 17 predicted proteins | sample SidCmetagenome_FD_92530 | JGI IMG/M metagenome (GOLD analysis project Ga0126336, IMG submission 92530) | Coral microbial communities from El Islote,Puerto Morelos, Mexico - Siderastrea C C metagenome | ecosystem: Host-associated > Invertebrates > Cnidaria > Coral | place: El Islote,Puerto...
AACCGAGCCATCGAAGGTTCACCACACCAGCGGGGTCCACGTCCATTACTCTTTTCGAACAGCATTGTAGTTTAAACGACTTACGGTTGCAGGCTCTTGTTGCTTCCTGCTTTCATTAACGCTCAATAAACTCTTAGTGGGAGCCCTCGCTAAAGTATTAACAGAAAGCATTAATAGAAAGCGTTACTTATCAGGCCCTATAGATGGCGGTAGACCTCCGGCAACCAGCAGACACCAGACACCGCTGAAGAGGCAGTGTCCTTCAAAACCGCCGACTGGTTGGCTCAATTGGTTGGGTAGCAGACTTCGGAGCAACACTCAGGGTCTTAAAATAAATGAGAAGATTGTGCTGCATTTGTTTCGCATTTGCAAATGGTTAGACATTGTAGTTTTCTCGGATAAAGACGAACAACCGTATGCTCTATCTCACATCACTTTCCTGTCTTCACTGATCTCACTCTCGGTGTGACACGTAAAAGAACCCTATTCTTCACAGAAAATAGTCGTCATATCACAACGAAAATTTTTATGAACACAACTCTATTTGATGTCCAGAATGTTGGAAATTGCAAGTAGTACTCTTGGCTAACATAGCAAACTTTTGGAAGTAGGTTGTGATTGGTGGAGACGAGAAAAAAGGCAGCCATGTTGGATTTTTCTGGCTTCTGATTAGTCCAGAGCTGAACCCAACGAAGTGACGTCATAACCGGAAGTCCAAATATGGGTGGGCTGTCAATCATGACAAAAAGTTTACTATGTTAGCCGAGAGTAAAACCGGAAGTGAAAAAATCACTATGACAACATAGTTGAAATGTCAAAACAAATTTAAATGGCAACGATGAGACTTGGTTTACAAGCGGGAACGTGGAGCCGTGGACCCGAGTGGTCAGCGGCGTCCCTTTGACAAACAACAAGAGTTCAAAGTTTTTTAATCTTGACATGTTACTGTATGGAGGGAACTAGTCTTTCCAAAGCACGAATTGGGTTGTACGGTTCAACGACCTGATCCTCGGGGGTGGAGGTGAATGCTCACGCGATATGACGGCAAGTGGTGTATATCCGTAAGGGTAGGTTTGAAAGGTACTGGGATCGATGACTCTCTTGTCGTACACTAACTGATAACTCTTGTAATCTGGAAAGGTATAGAGATCGTAGGTTGTGGCGTCTCGAACGATCTGATGCATTTTAACAACTTGGGTTTGGCGCGGTTCCTTTTGAGGCTTTTGAATTTCGTCGTCAACGTTCTGACGCATGACGTCATAGTTCAATTGGGTTTTACCCTCGCTGTTGTTGTTAGCCGTCCATTGGGGTGGGAAATCTATAGCATTAAACCACCCTTGAGGACCCAACACCGTCTTGCCATGCTCTCGGTCAAAATTTAGCAATTCTTCAATGTAAGCCTTGTAATGATACCTGTCTGATTGAGGACTGATTAGGGTACCATTCAACTGTAGGTCAATCTGTTTGATCATGGAATGCGCCAAATTGTTCACAGGCCAAAGTTTTTCAGCAGCCACCAAGTTAGCATTGTCACTCTTTTTCAATCTCAGGTCCATGGTAAAATAACTGCGTCCCAAATCCACATAATCGTCCAACCCAGGAATAATGAATTCCATAGGGTTGATGCCCGTGGTGGTGGGTTGAATGGTGACCATACGATAAGCATTGATGCTGATGTCGGTGGGAGGAACCTTGAATATTTTCAAGGCCGGGTTGATGACCCCCTCGGAACTGGTGTGAGCCGGAGTTGCTTGGGCACCCACGTTAGGCATTTTTTTCAACGTCGACGCCTTCTTCTTCGTCTTCTAGATGTAGAGGGACCTTGTCGTGATGGGTTTTTATACCTTCGTCGTCGTGCCAACCGTTGGGCTAATCCATACCCGGAATTCTCACGACTCCGGCACTCAACCATCCTCCACGTTGCCGTCTTCTCGGTTGTCTTTTCAGCATTTTACTGCGAATGCGTCGAGGACGCGAATGAACTGGGTTCATTTTTTTTCTTAGACTCCAAAAATGTCACGGGCTCTTTTCGTTTGTTTAGGAAACAAAGCACTGGCCACGCGCACAGCTTTTTTCACGTTTTTATTGCCCAAGGCTTTCTTGGCGCGTTTGGTGATTTCCTTTTTGATGACTTGTTCGGCTTTTCGTTTCACGTCCCATGTCAAGCCTGCTTTCAAACCACTCAACGTGTTACTAGGTAGCTTAGCGGGTCCTTTTAAGGTCTTGGAGTCCTCCACGAAATAGATCTGTCGATATGCCTTTACCATCTTGATCTTAGTACTCGTCAGGACGAAATCGCGTCAAACTACCGCCCCGCATGTTGATCACTTTTTTCCTGTTCTTCACGTGACCCTCTCTCTCTTTTTATACACACCGTCTCACATGATGCTGCAATTGAAGGATTCGCCTGCATACCGTTTTCGTTTTCCCTTTTTGATTTCTGCCACGCGTTTCAAATGAGCATTTTTTGCATTCTTTTTGGCCAACGTTTCTATCCCTTTGGTGATTTTCCATGCGGCTTTAGGAAGTCCTGCAATGACGGTTCCTACCCCTTCACCCAGTTGTTGGCGCTGCCGTCGTCGGGTTGGACGTTTCGGTTGTCGCCGTCGTCGTCTTTTCCGAACCATGATTGATATTGTTGACTTGTTCTTTTTTCTTTTATTTTTTTTGTCTTTTTGAAGCGTAACGTGACAATGGTGTTGCCTTCTCCAAACTTGACGAGCTCTCCATTGGTTTCTACCACTTGCGTTTGAATGATTTCAATGACCTCATTGCGAAGAGGCATGTATTGAATGTGCAACGGTTCAAAGTAAAAGTTTTCTCGTCCTTCCCTCTTGTACTTGATTTCTTGCAACAAGTCCGTCACGCGATTTCCCACAATACTACTGCCTGACACATCCGAGTACACGTGAAGAGATCGTGTGGGTTCTCCCACCACGGAACGAAACGCTACATTCAAGTTGGTGAAACGCCAACTACAACTCATGCTCAATTGCAAATAATCGGGTAAAAAGAACGAACCGTCCAAAACACTGGGTTACTCTGATCGTCGTTCACATCGTTCCAATCACTTTTTTTTTCATGTCGGGTATTTGATCTCCCATGAATTCTTGCTGTAAGTTGGGTCCCAAAATTAACCCGCTGCTGATTTTACGCAACCATCCCATCTTGAGGGCCAACTTGGTGTAAATGGTAATAGCCGGTGTGTCCAGATCGCAATGGCACACATTGGTGTTATCAATGATCAAATCTTCCCCTTCCCAACGAAACTTGACGTAGGTGTGTTTGCCCTGCTCATTGGTAAAACGTCCTCCTTGGACGGCCGTTTCCTTGCGTTGTTGTTCCGTGTGTGTGATTGTCGCTTTCATAAAAGTCATCCCATCGATCACCCAATCCAAATCTTTGATGTAATTGATAATGACTCGAGCACTTCCCACATCGGTATGCGTCTCACCGCTCGTTGAACCCTGTGTGGGAATGGTTTGGTCCCAGTACGTTCCAATCACGTCGCCATCTTTTTTCACCAAATCGTACAAATTCACACGGGTATCCGGTAAAGAAATGTTACTCAATCCCACTTGCCACTGACCGCCGGGTAATCGTAAAGGATGAGGTAAACGAATCTTAAACCAATTGGCTTGGTTGTTAGGAAATTCACGTCGGTTGGCATGACTGGGCAACGTCACGTAGAACGACATCCTGTCTTTTTTTCTTTTTTTCTTCACACCACTTCCATTTTAAAGTGTAGGGTCAAGATGGTGTGCCCTTCTCCAAATTGAGCCAAATCCCCATTGACTTCTGCCATTTGTGTCTCGATGATTTCCACCATTTCATTGCGCACCGCACATATTGATTGGAATGGGTTCAAAGTGGGTGGTGTTTTCAGGGTGATACTTGGTGTTCAGCACCAATTCTCCTTGGGACGTCCATTCAAAGGAAGGGTACGATTTGACTCCATTGTCCTCGGCCCATTTGTTTTTGGGTTGGGTTCGACTGGCTTTGGCTTGTTCGTAGCGATGCACCAATGTTTCAAAAAATCGATAGCCAGTGGAGGAAGACAACTTGTCTTTCATGTCTTGACCCAAGAGCTTCCATTCGCGTCGTTGGTGCCACCAACGATCATCGCCTTGGTCATCTTTCTCATACACCCGTTCGTGCCACCTTATGTAAAGCAGAGGATCTTTTTCATTGACAAAGGATTCCCCGACCAAGGGAATGGTGGGTAGCGACAAACTGGCCATCCCCACTTGCCATCCTTTTCCCATGAATCGAATGGGTTTGGGCAAACGGTTTCTGAAATCACTGGAACGGTTCTGAGGAAACTCGCGGGTACTGGCGTGACTCATCAACGTCACGTAAAACGAGGAGGAGGGTACAAACGTCATGCTTTTTTCTTTTTCAACCAAGTCACGTCTTGACTCGCAATCCAACTATTGTACTTGTCAGGCCACCCTTTCCACTTGACCAACACTTGCCCTTTTTGACGCTTAAGTACCTTTTCAATACGAAACATAGCCTGGTTGGACACGTGGATTTTTTGTAAATCCGCCTCGTAAAACGTGCCTTTGACGGGAGTATCATCCCACTCGCGAATCTTATAGGTGGGGACAACGCCCGGCACCACGCGATGCACCACAAACACTTCTTCGGTCCAACCGGGTAAATACCCTTTTTCAAAGGTACGATGAATCTTGTTGAGACGCACTCGATTCCCCACTTTGAATTTGGGCGAGGCACGTTTGGCTTTGAAGCGTTTTTCGTACAGGCGTTTCCACACGGCTTCTTCGTTATCCCACGTCACGTCTTGGGGTGCCATGCCAATGCTCCAATGACGTGTGGCGTTGTACCCTTGCACCAATTGGGGGTAACTCGCCGTCAAACCGTAACGTGTTGGCTGCCGTGAAATAACGGTACAGTCGTTCTTTTAACGTACGGTTAAACCATTCCACCACCGCAGCTTTGGAATCGCCCCTCGGTGGAAAAATGATCAATCCCCTGATCCTTGACCCAACGTTCAAACCTGCGATTGTAAACTTCGGTCCCTCGATCCGTTTGCAAACGGTTGGGTTGACGCCCTTGTTTCAGAATCTTGTCAAAGGCTTTCACCAACGCCACCCCCGTTTTGGCTTTAAAGGGTTGCACCCACGCGTACTTGGACAACACGTCCAACACCGTCAGTAAATAACGGATACCTCGATTGTACTTGGCCAAGGGTTGGACTTCCACCCATCTGCCACCCATTGATCATCCAATCCCCCCACAATGACGGGGAGAGTGGGAAAACGACGACGTCGAGGTTTATGCAACATTAGGCCAAATCCCGTTCCAACACGCGTTGAGCCCTTTTGAGAGGAATCTTATGAGCGCGGGCAAAACGTTGCCGCCCCCCTAAACTGCCTTTGGCTCGAGGGTCGTGGTAACGGGACAACCATTGTTCTGACAAATCTATCTTTTTCTTTTTTTGTTTTTCGAGGTGCCATACCTTATGACAGTAATCCCACAGGGTTTGTATGGTAGGTACACTATGAGGGTGTGCCTTTTAAATGATTCGATACCATCCCAAAGCATGGGGGTGTGGTTTCAACCACAGCACAAACACCACCCATCGATACACATTGGTTTCCACGTAAGTCTCTTCAAAGGTCTTTAAGGGATGCGTGTCCTCAGGACCATGTTCATCGGGAATGGGGACTTTCTCTCCTTCTTGGTGGTCATATAAAAATTGGCAAAGGGCTTGATGACACTTCCATTGAATCACATACCACAAACAATCCCACCCATAACGCACAAGAACACTCTCCATGGTTTTTCAAAGTTAAAACTGAACTTTTATTTGGTACAACCACACTCTTTTATAGATTTTTATTTACAAGTCAAAAGATCAAAAGAAAGCGCGTATTTGAAAAGTACCGGCGCCCCGGTCGATAATTCCCTTTTTTCCGGAACTGTTTTTTATTTTCTAAAAAAGAGTTCCTTTTTCTCACAAACAAAACAAATGTTCAAAACAACCCGTCCCTGGGCGAACCAGGACGGATGTCGTAAGCTACAGTCTCTAGGCCTTTTCGCTAGTTCTGTACATTGTCACTGTACTTGGGTGGCGGTGGGGCGGGAGCCACCACCACCTCTTGACGGTTCTTAAGTTCCTGAATTTCTCGCAGCAACTGGTTCCTCACTGGTTGACGGGTAAGACACTCCCTCTTGCACCACCTCTACCATAGCAGCAGCAGCAGGATCATGGTCATCGGGCATTTCACCCAAATACATCGCCTCATTTTTCTTAAACGCATCCAATCCCACGGGTTTCATATTTTGAATGACTTCCTTCTCCTTCTTTTTCTTCCCGGCAGGGTGAGAGCTTTTGGCAGAACTAGATTTTCTCTTGCGACCAGGTTTTGGATAACGAGCTGGAGAGACATCGCCATATTCCCACGAGGTGGACATCCTACCTAAATGTGAATTTTTCACCAACAGCGCATGGCTTTTTCTACCCTTTAAACCTGGGTCCCATTGGTCAGATTTGGGATTCATTCAGGACCATATAAGGTCAAACTACTCACCATTGGTCAGATGGTTTTCGACTCTCATTGGTTTCTTTTCCCATCACGTGATACCCATATAAGGGCAAGTCTTTTCCCATTAGTCCCCTTCTCTCCCTTTTCATCTATTTAAGAAGGTTCCTCATTTCACTTTTTCCAGTCCAACTTGATGGACTACTACAAGGATCCCAAGCGTGAAGATTTTGAATTCGACGACGATTACCTGGCAGAGTGTGTCAAACGAGGTCTCGCTGCTGGGTTCACCTTTAAACAGTGTCGCTATCATCATCTCATTGATCTCGGTTTGGCTTTAGGTTTAAGCCAAGCAGAGATTCTTGAAATTGACACGGGTTAACCTGACACGGGTTACATTTTTCCCGACGAATGCCCCCCGACCCAAACATCGACATGATTAGAGCCCAAGACCTAGAAGAAGAGATGCAGCTCAATATTTGCAGTGGACATGTTCTCTACACCGGTGAAGCCAAGGGCACCAATGAATTGGCAGAAAAAATGGCCAAACATTTTGGTATGCAAATTGAAGTCATTGTACCCCCCAATCATCCACGAGCCCAATATGTCAGTCCTTCCACGGTGGAAGTGTTAGTCCTAGCCAATCCCCATCTTCATCAGGCTGCTCACAAGCTGTGTAAACGGGTTCCCAGTCATTTTTACACGCTTCAGTTGTTGCAACGCAATTATAAAATTGCTAAAAAGGCCCACACCATCTTTGCCTTTGGCACATTGGAAAAGGATGCCAAACGAGTCAAAGGAGGAACAGGGTGGACCGTGCAATTGGCTTTGGATCAAGGCAAAGAAGTCTACCTGTTTGACATTCCCACTCAAACTTGGTACCGGTCAGAAAACCACTACTATGTCAGCAATGATTCTCCCTGTTTGGTAGCTGGCAGCAAGTTTTTACCCTGGGGTCTCAAACCCCCGACCCTCACACAAGGCAGTGCGGTGGTTGGTTCCCGAAATCTCGACAACAAAACCCGAGAAGAAATCCAGGCCTTATTCAACCGTACCTTCTGTCTACCCGAGAACATTGAACAATTAAGAGTACAGTTGGAAGACTTTCATTTATAAAAAGCCTTAAGATGAAACGTGTTCAATTTTGTGAAGAGCCTCAAGTTTATTATCCCCTCATGCATGGGGAAGTTTATTGGATTCAAAAGGAATCCCTGGCTTCGGAAGAGGAGGTATTCAAGAGACGTTCTCGTTTTCAAAAACTTCGTCGAGAGATGAAATCAACGTTACGTTTGAGTCAAGCTTTAAGAAAAGCGGCTTATAGTGATATAAAAAAGCAACAAAGAGAAGAACGTTTGCAAAGCGCCAATGCGGCGTGGCAAGATAGGGACACGGACACTGAGTTTGTTGAAAAAGTCACTTGTGTTTACTTTTTTCAAAAAATTAAATTTCACATCACTGAATTTGCACCATTGTAAATATTTTTCTCTTGACTCACAGAAGTCTCGACTCACAATGTTTTTGATTTTAAAAATAAAGAAAGTGTTCAATGTTCAACATGTGTTGTTATTATTCTTTGATAGGCCTCCATAGCGTCCCTTTCCATCTCCTCCAACTGACGCCATTCCTCCTGTTCCCGCTTGATCTCCTTGAAATAATAGCAAATCATTTGCCAATGATGACCCGCATGGATTTTGGAAAGCTTGGCACCCAAACGGATGTTGAGTTCCTCAAAGTTCTCCATTGTCATGGGCCACATAGACTCGTCCATCGACCACAAACGATTGCGATAGATGTAGGGGATGACACGCCTCACCAAAGCTTTGTTCAAAATGTTCTCTGGTTTTCTTTTTTCTTCTGGGTGGTGGTAAGCGTTTTCGTCATAACAATGGCCAAGAAATACAACCTATAAATGCTGCCACACGATTTCGGGTCATCGGTCTCCACGTCTCCTCTCTTCTCTCCGCCATTCTCGCCGCCACGCTCTCCACATGCGTCCTCTCTGCGCTCACTCTTCTTCCCATTGCTTCTTCACCCTTCACATTCACATAACTGGACAGGCAGCACAACGACTTTCTTCTCGACAAAAGTTCACACAGTACCGGCTCAAAGCTAAGAGTAAAGTCCTGTGGCACCTCTAGGGTTTTATACCAAACAATGCCCCAAGCATGATGGGAAACCAGAGAGGGGGAGGGGGGTACCCCACCCCTCCAATCCCTCGAACGCGATTTGTTACATCCCCATCTCCATCCCTTTTTTCTCAAACATGACACATCCGCTTGCCATAGGTCAATCAAGCTATAGCACGTGACCCTCTTTTCTCTATAAAACCAAGCAACTCAACCTTCCCATTTCAATCTTCACTCCAAACAAGCGAGCAAGCAAACAAGCAAGCAAGCAAGTAAGCAAGCAAAGCAAAGCAAAGCAAGCTTTTCACATAATGGACTACTGTAAGGGTTTAAAGAAAGACGACCATACAGAGCGTGTCATACGTGGTCTAGCAGCAGGGTTTACCTTGGAGCAAATTGAACAACATAGCTTCATTGAGTTATGCTTGAGCAAGGGTTTAAACAAAGCGGACATCATTGACATTGTAGGACCCAACACGGGGTACACTTTTCCTGTTGAATGTTGTCAAACACCACCATCAAGAGAGAAAAATCAAGAATTAACACGCAAGAAACAACAACTCCAACGTTTGTGGAATATTTCAAAACAAAATCAACCTCCCGGATATCAAGAAAGATGGACCGTGGCAAACCGCTAACCATCCATGACACTGGCAACCTGTTTGGACTTTGGACTCTTTGTCAATGAACGCCGCTGGCCATTCGGGTCCAGGCACACGCTACCGCTTGTAACTAAGTCTCAGTGTGTGTCATTAAAATTTGTTTTGACATTTCAACTATGGTGTCATAGTGATTTTTTCACTTCCAGTTTTACTCTCGGCTAACATAGCAAACTTTTTGTCATGATTGACAGCCCACCCATATTTGGACTTCCGGTTATGACGTCACCTCCGTTGGGTTCAGCTCTGGACCAATCAGAAGCCAGAAAAATCCAACATGGCTGCCTTTTTTCTCGTCTCCATCAATCACAACCTACTTGCAAAAGTTTGCTATGTTAGCCGAGAGTACTACTATTGCATTTCCGAGCATCTTGTTTTCAAAATTTTTTGGGGAAGCATGCCCCCAGCCCCCCTACATTTAAGTGACTCTTACGATGCCTTTTTTTCTTAGTACCTCCTCTGCCACATAGCAGGCCGCCACTTATTGGAAAACTACTGAAATCCCTGTGTCTGAACATTCTAATCAGAAGGGGCTAAAATTAATTTTAAAAATTCTTGGTGGTGTCCACTATCATGACCGGTATTAAACAAACAAAAAGTGGTCGTCAAAAAGCCGTGTAGTTAAATTAGAAAACTGATTATCGATTATAAAGATGCATCGGCATTAACACATGCTTTCGGAAATTAAAATAAACTTTGATCTTTTGTAGAGTAATTGAACTTCGTGTTTAGATTGACGACTTCATACTCAAAGTGCAAAATATTGGCCTCCGAAGAACGAGTGAAAACCAGAGATAAGAACTTTGGAATCCGGAATCTTAAAATGTTTGGAATCTGGAATCCAAAGGCATGGAATCCTTAATCCAACCTTCGGAATCCGGAATCCACGACTTGCTTGGATTCCTTTACATGGGGCGAAATGATAACCGTACCTTGCTCAGCGAGGTTGATGTCTCGCTTTAGCTCTTTTACCTGCATGTGAAAATCTTCGCTTTGGCCCTGGTTGCACCTATGGACAACTACTGAATCGTCAGTGACAATTTGGACAGAAATGGACATAGCAAGTTGTCATTGGCTTCAAATTCTGTGCTAATATTTGCAAGACAATGGTCACCGTTAAACTGTCAATTGTTAGAACTCACTGAACCGACAAAATGTATGAAAACAATGCGCAAGGTCCTTCCTGCTGCTGCGGTTGAATGATGTCATAATTAATCAGGGCCCGTGTAGTTTGGTTTTAAATATCACGTATTAAGGGCAACAACTCGACGAATACAACCAGAGTAAGGATTGACGAAAAAAGCCAAAATAAGGATAAACTTGGTATTTCGCTTCATAGCGGAGCCCGCGCGCTAGCGCGTCAGCGGAGCACCATTGCTAAGAAAATTTGGCAACCTATAAAGCCAAGAAATTTTTGTAGTGACGTAATAGTCACGTGACCGTCCGTACGTACGTCCGTACATCCGTCCATACGTCCGTCCGTCCGCACCACAGGGTCACCAATACACTTCATTCACTGGATATAACCCTGTGCTGAATCCCATGTGTTTTTGGCCCGAAATCGCATGTTGACCCGCGTTGTAGCAAAATAAACAAAGACAACAAAAGTCAAAAACAAGTTTGTTAATGGAAAAAAAATTCAAAAGAATACTCAGTTGTCTTTTTGGTGGAAGGCGAAAAGTCCAATTTAGGCGAAAAAAATTAGGCGATAAAGTTCAGGCGAAAAGTTCAAGTTTGCCTCGTCCGTTCTGTTCGAACTCGGTCAGCACACCGCTTGAGTTCGCAGCTTTTCGCAGCGGTTTCGACGCCAAATATAGCAGAGCTAGTGCTTTTTGGTTTTTTCTGTCCACAACTATGGTTTTTACGGCGTTCCGAACACATTTTACCAGGAAAAACGCCAGCATTTTTATGCTGAAAGGCAGCTTGTCACGAAGAAAGAAATAAGTACTAAAATTATTTTCAAAAGATGACAATAAACGCTCATGGTCTAGTGGACTAATCGCCGCCTTCTGGCGACGACGAGCCGGGTTCGGCTCCCAGCCAGGGAAGGTATTTTTTTCTTTAATTTAACGACTTGAATTAGAGTATTTTCACAAATTAATAAGTGCCAGCCAAAACAAAAAAACAAACAAACAAAAAAAGAAACAAAACAAAAAAAGGGGGGTCCGCTTTTAGGCTTGGCTAAATCTTTATATTATTTCTTACTGTCTTTGGTGAAAACACGTCATTTGATGTGAAATATGATAAAAGTAAAAAAAGGCTTTTGTTTCATATCCCGGCAACTATAGAGTAAAAGTGGTTTTTACCGTCTTTGCCTTGCTTGTTAATGTGGTGCAAACGCGATATTTGATTTATGTGCAAATGTGACCAAAGTAAAAAAGGAACTAAAAAACCTACAAAGAAACAACAACAACAACAACAGCCGATGTAAAATTTAACGCACCTACAGAGTTGAAGAAACACAGCATTCGACCAATCAGAGCAGCGTGTATTAACTTTCACTTTGTTGTGTAGCAGATGCGTATCAATAGAAAAAAAAAGCTACTTTCCCGCTGTTTTATTCAGTTTCTAAGTCGAAAGTATAAACTATGCTTGTTGATACATGTTTACCTTCGGATAGACCCAGCACGGTGCAAGAGGGGTCGACTTATGCCTCTCCACCCTTACCTCTTTTGGGTTGTTGTTGTGTTATAATATTATAAAGCTTTTACCTTTGGGCAAGGTAGCCAACGTCTAAGATCTAATCAAAAAGTTTAAAAGTAAAGGAAATGTTTACGTTTTCAAGCTAAACACATAAAACATGATAAAATGAAAAAACTTGGATGCCTTATAATTCCACAATTTTGCCACCTCAAAAGACGCAAAACTCTATTTTGACTAAGTCATGTCCTCTCCTCATGCAACTTAGCAGACCATAACCTCGTATAGTTATATAGTGAATAGACGCTAAAAATCCCTTGAAAAACAAAACAAGACAACAACAAAAAACAAACAAACAAAGAAATCGGACATTTACCCCCACCCACGCCTCCCTCGTAGGTCGGCGAGTTAAAAGATGAATTCCTCAAGGCTCAACAAAGAAAATTGCGCAAAGAAAATTTGACGAGATTGCCATACATATTATGCCGTTTTTCTAGACAAAAACAACAGAATGGTTCACACGTAAACACCTACTACATGAACACGAGACTATACTTCAATAAACTCTTCCGTGTGTTTAGTCTTCACTAATACACGTTTTTACAGTATTTAACTAGAATAACTTGTCCTCCGATGTCCTACTTGAAACGCACGAAAAAGCCTTTTGCTCCGAAGCCACCGATGTCAATGAAAACCGGAAAAATGTTACAAATTCCTTTGCACGTGAAGAAAATTATACGAAAGTTACTTGACAAAAATTAATTGTATGCAGTACAATACAAAAACAAAACGGTTCTAATGAACAAGTGTTTGTCAGCTAGAATCAATATTTCTTTTGTCCAGTATAACTAAAAACGTCTACGTTTGCTTGAGATTCTTTGTTGAATTTGCCATGATCATGAGATGTCCCTGCGGAATTTAATTAATGGAGGCCAATAGAAAACTCCGAAGAAGGCGTGAGTGTTGACCACGGTAATGATTGTTATTCAGTAAGGCTACCCGAATGTTTAAGCCCTTATTGAAACCTACTGGTATCAATCAAACAGCCTTCCAGGCAGTAAGACATCATGGGGACAACGGTGAGTTCAAATGATGATCACTATGTGTTCCTGCCGCACTCGGCGATTTCTTAAGCAGAAGTTCAAACATTTAGTAAGGCCCCTTAAAAGCTGCCACTTTGTAATGACTGAACTTTCATTGAAGGCAACTTAATACTATTTCTTAGATTCTAGGCCATTTAAAAAATGCCTGTGAACTGATTTCGTCTTTTGTCCGACTTCTACGCTTCTTTCTTTTATAACCGGTACCACTATTAATATGTGTAAGCTGTAACTGATAGCTCGTTGAAAGCCTAGTACATAAGTCAACTTGCCTTGTAGGAGATTTAAAGTGGAAGTTGCTGGAAAACGACCATTATAATCCAAATTAAATAGAGGTATTACTAAAACACTGATTAGTTTTCCCGCTCTCAATTTTAATGCGTGATAGCGGGGCTCCTTTGCCGCAAAGCGGAGCCACATAATCATAGAAATAGAATATATATCCGTGCGACTCAATTTTTGTGGTCATGACGTCTTTTTTGGCCGTACGCCTGACGTACCTCGCGCCATGCTTCATGTAAAATGTTTGAAGTGTCCTTGAGCAATCACGCGCGTGCATACTAGTGAAAAATGGCAGGTTACGGTCGTACTAATTCCACATCTAAAACCTCTTTTGGGGGGCTACAAGTGAAAAGGATGTACATTCACTGACATTTACCTCATTTTTAACACTGACAAGAAGCGGAACTCCGATGGCCTTTTATCACTGGAGAAATTTGATCTGAAGTCAGCAATTTTTTTTCCCCGGACATATTGCTGACTTCAGATCATTGTCGTATGAAACCCGCGGGCCGCGGGTTTGTCGTACGCTCGATTTTCAATACGGTGTTTTTGCATACTTGGAATGAAGATATTCCTTTTTCATAGCTCTATATGGAAAAAGACGTGAAGACTCGACAGCCTATATAGAAGAAATTTGAACACTGAGAGAGAAGAGATCCTTGTTCAAGGTCATGCGTCTTATCTGATACAAGAAATTCTGAAGAATTTACAGGCGGCGGATAGTCTCTTACCCAACCACCCCCCCCCCTTGGCCTTTTCCTAAGGAAAAAAGGTTTCTTTTTTTAAAAAAAGCAACAGCGACAATCTCCTATTGTTGAAATCGCATATCAGCTAAGACCACGCAAGGCTATCAATCGCGAGTTGTTGACAGGCAACTTGATATAATACGATAACTGTTTGTATTCTCCTACAGTCTGCGTGCTCTGTCACGATCTGTCAGCGTATTCCCTTTGTAAACACGTTTTACCTGGAGACACCGCAAAACCCCCAAAAAGAAAATAACACTCCTTTCTACCGTTCATTTTTTCGTAACCAACACTACTTCAAACAGAAAAGTACAACAGACTTTTAACATTGCCCTTCGCAGACCTCCTGTGCACAATAAGCACTTCCTGTATGTAATGTACTTTAGTAGTTCCTGGTTTCCGGTGACCTGTTATCGACAATTTCCACTTCCGATATGTAAGGAATTAAATGTATGTAAACATATTATATTACGGGACGTCTGATATGGCGCACTGTCACGATCTGTCACCGTATTCCCTTTAAAAACACGTTTTATAAACACGCCTGCAGCGATTCTAAAGTATCTTGTCAATACTACCCTGAAGTTTTCTGCGATCTTGGATGGAAAATTAAATTCAACTTAAAAAGATCTCCAGTAAAGATCATCATTGTTTATTCAAGTGCTAGTATGTGTCGTGAGGCCTTATGTGCCACTCGGCACGAAGAGGTTGAGTGAGTGAGTATGTGTCGTATGTCCGCAAATCTCAAAACCACAACATTACGCTCCTTTGTACGATTACTTTTTCGTAACCACAACTACTTCAAAGAACTAAAACAGACTTATAGGCCTTCGCTAACCTCCTTTACACAATTACCGCGCACATCCTTTATGTAATCAATGTCATCATTTTACAAAACATGTACAAATCAATCATCTTTACTTCCAAAACACCTGTTACAAATGACAGTCAGTTCTCCGATAGATCACTAAATCTATCTGCTTGATTATAGCTAGAAAACAAAAATTCACCTTAAAACTCTTCAACAAAGCTACTGCCACAAAAGAAATGTCGCGTATATGACACATTTGCTTTGAGAACTTTCTCGTAATGACCTCTGAACGAATTCTACCCACACACTTCAATTAAATCAATATAAGCATATTACCCAAGAATGTCCAGTATTTAAAGCATTGATTAACTGATGAAATGGGAGATGTTAAAGGATTTTCAAACTGACATTCCTCTCCATCATTGGAAGCGCTCTGGAACCACTACTAACAATAGTCTCTATGAGTTATGGACAATCTCGCAGGCTAAGAGCTCAGTAAAGCAACACCACACACAAAATTATTTTTTGCCGACATACTAACAACGTCCACAACTCCCCAGTTCTCCCTAGCCTTTGTAAACACTGCCCCTTAAAAACGAAACCTCCTCAAAAACAGCGAAATAAACATTTCAACACCTATCTTTACTCAACTTCAACACACCGCGAAACTCAAAACAACAAATTTACGCTTCACACTTCTCTTTATAAAAATCCGTGTCACAGACAAATCGTGCGGTATTTGAAACATTTAAAATTCAATCTCGTAAAATCCACGTCATTA
>Ga0126336_10000586_pt1 | contig 15635 bp, 24 predicted proteins | sample SidCmetagenome_FD_92530 | JGI IMG/M metagenome (GOLD analysis project Ga0126336, IMG submission 92530) | Coral microbial communities from El Islote,Puerto Morelos, Mexico - Siderastrea C C metagenome | ecosystem: Host-associated > Invertebrates > Cnidaria > Coral | place: El Islote,Puerto...
CAGAGTATATGTGGGGTATTTCAGTGGATTTAATTAGCATACTAATGAGGTAGGGCCCGCGAAGCGGGCTAACCCTAAGCGGGGAAGCGGGTCAGCTCATGAATAATAGCCCTAAGTTTTTTTCTAAGTCTAACCCTAAGCCGCCATCTTGTTTTGAACCCTAAGTTTTTCTAAGTCTCTTAACCCTAAGCCGCCATTTTGTTTTCTCGAAGGTTTCTTCTTCGGTCCGCGAAGCAGGTCCGCCATCTTGTTTTTTCGACGGTCGCCATGTTGTTTTAACCCTAAGTCTCTATGAGACTTAACCCTAAGTTGCCATGTTGTTTTTCCTTCCCTTCTTCTCTACTTAAGAAAAAAAGAAAAAAGGATGCATCAACCGGGATTCGAACCTGGCCAATTTAGAAGACATGTCGAATTAGAAACCTAATACTTACCTGACTGCGCCAAGCCTGGGCTGACGGAGTAATGAGTTGGATAAGTTCTAGTAGTGGGTGCTCAGACAAAAAGGACCAGGTCTCCTAGGTTCATTTAATCCCTATTAGTCGGAACGGAATAAACTCTAGTTACCTGGTACTTTAAAATAGGTATTAAGTTGTCTTATATTTGACTTTTATTTTTGTTCTTGTCCTTGTGGTATACAAGTTCATTTTATTTTTGTAAAAGCGTAAAATGCAGAATAGCGCAGTGGAAGCATGCTCGGCTCATAACCCAGAGGTCCGGGGATCGAAACCTCGTTCTGCTATTTTCTCTTTCTTTTCTTACAGCGGGCCCGGTAGCGTAATGGTATCGCATCTGACTCCAGATCAGAAGGTTATAGGTTCGAATCCTATTTGGGTCAACTCTATTTCTTTTTTTATCTTAAGTCAGCTTGTTTTAAAAATGGATAAAAGATTTCTCAATCGAAAACGATTCGATTGTGCAAAAAGTATCCTTTTTGCTAAAAAAAGAATGCCCCAACCAGGAATCGAACCTGGGTTTTTGCGGCCACAACGCACTGTCTTAACCACTAGACTATTGAGGCAATTGTTATCAAATAAAATAAAAACGGTTTCTTTATCACCAAAAGTCATCCCTCTCAGAAAACATAGTAATTTTTTCAAAGAAAAAGTACCGACACTTATTAAAATGCGTATTTCGATCCGAGCGGTATCTCAAAGGCGGTATAAAATTCGAACACGCGGTTAAATTTTTTTAATCAACATGGAGTTTCGTCAACGACTTGGCAGTGGCGGTTTCGCCGATGTGTTCGAAGGAATCTATGACAACCAACCAGTAACCCTAAAGAAAATGAAGACTTGTACGAAAAATGCAGCTGCGACATTGGAGGCCTTCGAAGCCGAACCGCGTTTACTCGGTCTACAACACCCACACCTCATCCGCCTCTACGTTGTTAGCCGTCAACCAGATCATGTTATTATCATGGAGCTGATCGCCGCACCCAAAACACTCCAGACATTAATCAACAACGAAGCCCTCTACGAATATCCTGCATTTGGATTTGAAGCCGGCGAATATTTTGGTCACCCCACACAACCAGTGCAAGGTCATCAATTTTGGCTGCTCTCAGACAGCGTCGAAACCCGTCCTATCCGCGATGCAGGGAACCCTGGCCTACCGAGCGCCCGAACTATTTCGTGGACAATTTCCAACCACGAAAGCTGATGTGTATTCCTTAGGAATTACACTCTGGACTCTAAAAACCCAACAAGCTCCCTATGGCGGAATCAACAACGATATGATTATTTATCAAGTCGTGGCGCAGGGGAGAAGACCAGCCCGGGACTCAGATTTCAGCGCCCTGTGGGAAGGCAACCCCAACCAAAGACCTGAGGCAGAAGAATTAACATTTTAAACCTGTTTAATCGCAACGGCTCTTTTAGGAACCACCAAATCTCACAGAAGCTTTTTGACCAAAAAGCAAATAACAATGACCATAAAGTAAGATAAATTAATTACAACTCAAATTCTTTTAACGCCTTTTCAATGTCTTGTAGGTTATCGGGTGCACAAAATGTTCTATGAAATAAATTCCTGATTTCGTTGCTGGTAAAGAATCCCACAGACTTTGATCCAATCACAGCACTGCTTTGATCCAACACGGGTAACTGGGGTTTTATCCAAACCCAAAATCTCGTTTTCATTGTCAGTAAATTGCTCACAGGGTCCACACCATAAAGTCGTTCGGATCGAAACCAGGAACTAGTTTCAATGTCATACACAATCACATCTTTACCCAAATCCAATGCCATTTGAACACTCCAACCTGTACCGCCTCTCAACGTTTTACAATCTCTTTCCAAATGTCCAAAAGCAAAGATGGTGTGAGCCTTGGAAACAAGTCGGTAGTTCCGTTGTAATAATGTTTGTAGGTAGACGGCAGGATGGCTGTGTTCTCGTTGTAACGTTTCGGCAGCTTTCTTAATGGCTAAATTAGCTGTCTCCAACTCTGCTGCGGATACATGTTTTGGTTGAACCACTTGATAATGAACGCCATCTTCTTTAGCTGTGGTTTCCGCCACACAACTTACACCTGTTTCACCATCACAGTAAATAACGTAGTTTCTTGCTAAAGCGCGTTGATACTCTTCTAAATCCATGATTCAACTGATCACCAATAAAGTCTAAAAGCGTTTATAAGTGTTTCAGTGTTTCTCTATCAAACTTGGGTTTCCATTCAGGGTCTCTCACAATCCGCTTTGGACTCAATCTGATCCCCTCTTTTTTGTAGAAATCATCCACATATGTCTGTTTCTGTTCCTCCTTGGTACACCAGGTTGGCCAACCGTTTGCTTCTTCTTTGATTTTCATATTTTGATCAATATAGTTCTTAGAATAGTCCTGCCACTCTTTACTTGGGTATAAGGGCCCCACTATTTGTGATTGAGTTTTGATCCATAGTGGATGATCAGATCCGACACCCAGGTGAGAAGGTGGTAAGACCAAATCGCCTACTTGATGTTTAGGTTTGTCACAGCCGATAAAGGATCCGTCTTTATACGTCATCCACATGCCTAGCTCGTTTCTGACAAATACAGGTTTCTTGAGTTGAATTGTCATGTCTACACTGTAGCCTTGATCATCCATCACTTGTCCGTTCTTAACGATCCCTGCAGTAATCACTCTCTTTGCTTTAACCACGCGTTCGTACTGCCACAACACATAAGGTGGGATGATAAAGCGACCTAATCGTCTCTTGGTACCATGAATAAACTGTCTGGTAGATTCTTCCACACATTCCTCTTCATCATCGCTATCCCACACATAGTCTTCTCCTCGTACAGACATGATTGCTTTTGGTAAAAATGTGAAATCAACTCAGTTTATAACCATTCGTTGCTTTGTGACGTAAATTGGGTGCAGTTGTATTGAAAAAGGGTGCAGCTGTATTGTGACGTGAATTGGGCAAGTCAGGACATGCCCACAAACAAAGCTTTAATCCACCGCTCTGTGGGAGTTTTCTCTCCAGGTAAAGCGTCAATTGCTTCTACTAATTTACGAGCGGCTTGTCGACACTGTGCCAATGGTTTGGCTTCCTTACGTTCTTTCTCGTATTGTTCTATTAACATATCCAGTCGCTTCATGATCTCCGGGCCAGTAGTTTCTCTAGTTCGTGACTGATAGTAATTCCAAGGGCTACAGGTAGACTGATGTTTGACTTTTGATCCAATCGAGGCGGGTCGCAGGGTATGAAACGGTTGATGTCTGTGACTCGTTCAACGTTGCTGTTGGAAGGAAGTCTGGCTTCAAACCTGTCCCCTTTATACCATTGTCCGGTGATTTCATCATACACATACACCTTTTTCTTGAGTTGTAAAGCCATTTGCACACTCCATCCTTGCGTTCCTCTGACTTCTTTTCGGTTGCTCTCCAGAATTCCAAAAGCATAGGTCGTGTCGGAGTTCTTGACTTTATAGTACTTGCGATAAAGAGGTCCAAAACAACGTGGAGGAGGCAATGGTCGACTTAAAATAAAAGCCGCTTCATGAATGACGCGATCCGCCTCTACTTCACTTTCCGGTTTTAGTCCATGTAGATGAAACACATTGACTTCATCCTTTACAAACAAATCTCCTTTTTCTGCGTTAGGCATGTTTTCCGACGTACCGATCATGTTAGGCGGCATAACTGTTTTAAAAAATACTGAAACATAAACTGAATTTATAGACGTTTTTAATTATGCGGGCAAGTTTGGGCAAGTCTGTGACGTTTACAGGTGTGACCGGATGTTTACAGCGTCATCACGCTATCTTTTAATTATGCGGGCAAGCCTAGACAAGTTAAGTATGGGTGTGTTTCTATTATGACGTTTTAGGTTGAAATGATTATAAAATGACTACCTAAACGGGTTCAGATCATTCACTCACCATGCCGAGCAAGAAGAAACGTCCAGCTCCACTTGATCTTAGTATCGTCGAACAAGATGCTCAATCGGTTACTTTATCGGCGAAGGCGTTACCCCAAAACAACCAACCTAAGACCAAAAAGAAGAAACGAGGACCTTATGATCCCGAAGTCTACCATGTTATTGTACCGATTCGACAAGAAGCAGAGGGAGAGACAATTCAGCAGATGACACCCGTCAACTCACCGGTGAAAGCTGTTATGAAAAAAACCACGGTGATGGAAGAAGACCCCCTCGAGTGTGTCCGTTTCATCTGGCAACCTTAGGTCCTGTTGTAAACAACAAAGGACACCATTTGACGCGATGTACGGATCAACACTGTCTCATCTCCGTGTTTGACGATCAGAATGCCACATCCTACCTCGATGGAGTCTACAACAAGGTCCACAAAGATATTCATGATGTCTGGGGAAAATTGCTGTGCCACTGTGGATTTCTACCTGGTCTACGCCAAAGCAAGTCAGAAAACAACCCAGGCAGGATGTACCTCGCCTGCAGACACCATCAATGCAAGTACTTCCATTGGGCCGATAAACCATTAGCGGATCCAGCTGATGTCATGACGTGCCCCTATCATTTAGAGAAAATGGAAGAATGTACTTCTCGCATGGGATGGCAGTATCTTCGATGTCCCGGAATTCCCTGTATTCTGATGTGTGGTAAAGACCAAGGTCCCAAGTACATGACCGCTGCCCGTCAAAATATTCATCCCCATATCTGCGACCGTTGGGAAAAGATGAACTGTTTATGTGGTCATTATCCAGTCCTAAAACAAAGCTGGTCAGACAAGAACCCCGGGCGACTGTACCTAAGTTGTGGCGACAACCGAAAATGCAAGTTCTTCCGTTGGGCCGACGAACCTGTGATAAAGGAAAACATGAAAGACCCCTTGGCGGTACAAGATTGGTTGAGCACAGTCATACCTGGTGTTGGAGATAGCAGGCCGCCCGTTTATGGAGAAGGTCTATTTCAGACGGAACAGAGACTACAACAGACACAAAGAGGATCAGAAATGGTTGAAATTGATCCACCCGTCATGTTGAATGGTTTTAACCAAGCCAACTTTAAAAAAGACTATGTACCTTTACACCCAGGTGTCATTGAAAATGGCAAACTAGGCTTATTTTGAAATAAATAGAAGTGTATCTTAAAAATAAAAGTCAGTTGAAACATGGCAGGGTGTGTGTTGTTTCTCTGTGACCTCTTAAGGGTGTGGGTTTTGTATAAAAGTCATCTCCATGTATGTCGACGACTCTTTGAGTTGCACCAAGTGAATCTAGACACATTACCTAGTTATTTTGACAACCCGTTGCAAATTTTAGAAGAAACCTATATTGAGTTTAATTTGTATCGTTGGGTGGTTTACATGCTATGGCTACAAAAGAGTGATAAACCTTTTTACTGGTTTCAACAAATTGTGAAAAAATACCCTATTCCCTCGTTGGGTCAGTTACATGAACTGCTATGGTTTCTCGAAAGAAACAAGTCACTCCAGCCCAAGCTCTCCTTAAGCGATATCGGGATCCCTCTAAACCCGGTAGTTTAGGTGGCGTGGAACGATTTGCCAAGACTTGGAAACTACCTGTCAAACGAGCTCAAAATTTATTACGCAAAGATTTGGCTTATACGTTACACAAACCTCGAAGGCGTCGTGGGTTTCCTACCTTACCCGTTGTAGTGATGAGTCGGGACGATCATAGGGCCGCGGATTTGGTGGAAACTCAAAATATTGCCAAGGAAAACAGGGGCATTCGTTATTTGTTGACAGTCATTGATATCTTATCTAAATATGCCTGGGTGCAGCCGCTCAAAGACAAGAAAGGACCTACGGTGGTTCAAGCCTTTAACAACATTTTAAAAGAGGGGAGAAAACCTTTAAAATTACAAACGGATAAAGGTAAAGAATTTTATAACAAGGATATGACACAGGGGTTAAAAAAGAACAACATTATGCATTTTTCGACCGGAGGGGATGCTAAAGCCGCCGTGGTGGAACGGTTTAATCGCACCTTGAAAGAAAGACTGTATCGCTATTTTACAGCTGCCAACATGTTTACCTTTACCAACATCTTACAAGATTTAGTCAAAGGGTACAATGCGAGTAAACATTCTAGTATCAAGATGGCACCCAAAGAAGTGACGATAAAAAATGAAAAACAAGTTTGGAAAACCTTGTATGGAAAACCACCCAAACAGCGAAAACCCACGTTGAAAAAAGGGGATATGGTACGATTGAATAAAATTCATCGCCCGTTTGAAAAAGGCTATTTACCAGGTTGGACCGAAGAAGTGTTTTTGGTGGATAAAGTCAAACCTTTTCCGGCTTACAAGCTAACCGAATAGGATGGTACCCCGATAGAAGGCACCTTTTACGAGGAAGATTTACAAAAAGTCTATGTGACGGATGTGTTTCGCGTAGAAAAAGTACTTAAACGTCGCAAGAACCAACTCTTGGTTAAATGGAAAGGGTGGCCAGACAAGTATAACAGCTGGCTATCGAGCGAGGATGTACGTGACGCTACCAAGTCATAGCAGTAGGAAAGAATTTCCTGACAATCAGGCTAGTTCGTTCAAGATTCGTTTAGCCGAACCGTTGCGGTTGTTAGGTGATGGATGGCAAGTGGGTTTAGCCTCAATTTCCCTCCCGGATCGGGGACTGAATCTTACCCACCTAACCCCCTATGATCAACCCATCTTTCAAACCTATGCGGTTCGTCAGAGAAAAGACAAGACGTTTATCTACAAGTTTCACGAACTTAAACTATCTCATTTGAAAGAGGTGAATTCAATTCGATATGGGGTTTCGTTTATGAAGTCGTATCTTTATTGGTTGGATCATTCACAAGGTCAAGACTTTCGACGAGAATATGAATCCGGTGAAACCTACGGACAGAAACATACCCTACTCAAGTTTACATGGGAAGGAGACGATTTAATCATGGATAATTCCGAGGTGGTTCGAGTCCGTTTCCAAGGGGTCAATATCAATGATCCTCTTCCAATCTTTGCTTTTAATTCTGTGTTTGGTATCAAGATGAGATGGATACAAACCAACGACAGAAATGAGTGGGTGCCTGGTGAGAATCTCCAAATCATGTATAATAACGATACGGTACCCAACTTAGGACAGAGAGATTTTCAAGACAAAGATGGAAACCCTCTCTACATGCACTATCAAACCGATAACAGGGGGGTCACATGGTTTTATTTGAGCGCCCGAGTTAGTTGGAAATTTACCAACCTCAACTTGGCCTTTGATCAAGCTATGAAGCAACCCAACCGTTCCCTTCATATCTATTCCGATGTCAGTGGAAGTTCTATGGTTGGTGAGCGTGTCATTGATTTGCTGAGAGAAGTTAGCTATCCAAGACAAGGTGCAGGAAAAGTCTACTTTGAACCAGAACACATTCACTATTTACCGCTACGACGTGAAGTCGTTGATATCATTGAAGTCAACATCACAGAAAACATAGCATATGGAGAAGAACTAGTTAAATTTAAAGAGGATCATACGATTGTCACCCTACACTTTAAAAAGGCGAACGAATAAAGATGTTTACTCATTGTCAACATGTCGTTCTTCGTGACATTACCAAGTCATAGTAGCATAAAAGAATTTCCCGACAATCATGCCAGTTCGTTCAAGGTGCGTTTACCCCAACCGTTGCGGTTGTTAGGTGATGGATGGCAAGTAGGGTTAAGTGCCATTTCTCTCCCGGATACCCATATGGATTTAACCCCTATGGCCGAACTGACGGAAGCTTTAATTGGAATGACCTGTTACATCATCAAAAGTGGTACTACCAGGCTTGAAACAGTCAACCTGGTTCTCAAAACCCTTCAAGAGAATGGGTTTGTCATCGACGGGGTTAGTTTTATGAAAGTAGCTCTCAATTGGATTTATAAACAATTTGCCGAAAGATCCTGGGGATATTGGGGTTACACGAAAAAGGATAACAACAAAGACACATGTCTCGTATGGACATGGGATGGTGAGGACTTGGTGTTGGATAACAAAAATCTAGCTAGAAAAAAAATTTGCGGGTCAAGACACGTATTTTCCTTATGTGGCGTTTAATGCGAAACTAGCTCTTAAAATGGGTTGGTTTACCCAGAATCAAGCAGGTGGGTATGACGTAGGACCCAACCTCATCATGAGTTATGTGGATGGGGTCGTACCTGCTAGCAATGAGGCTGATTTTGTATCACCCAGTAAGACCCCACTTTATTATCGGTCTACGGTGGATCGCGGTTATACACCCAATGTCACTTGGATTTGGTTAAGTATGCGAGTCAACTGGAAATTTGTCAATCTCAATCAGGCGTTTCGTTCTGTCATCCAAGATCCTACCAGAACCCTGCATATCTATTCCGACGTAGGCAGCAGTACCATGGTAGGGGACAAAATTGTGGATTTACTACGAGAAATCAAATACCAACGAACCAGTAAAGGTCAAGTTTACTTTGAACCTCGTCATATTCAATATATACCAGTGCGTCGTGAAGTCATGGACATTATTGAAGTACAAGTGGCAGAAACGAGTGGAGCAGGAGACGATTTAGCTAAATTTGGACCTGGTCATACGTTAGTCACCCTTCACTTTAAACAAGAATGAAACCCCTAGGACCGATACGAAAGAAACAAAAAGGAGGTGTGATTCCTTTAGCCGCAGTGATTCCTGGTTTGATGGCTGCGGGTAAAACAGCCGGTTTAGCAGCTTTGGGGGCTGTGGTGAGTCAAAAAACCAAACAGTGGATGAAGAAAAAGAATAAAAGGCAGACACATGCCAAACAACGTCAGAAAAGAAACAACCATGCGAGGAGGTAGTTTGACTCGGTTTAGAACGGATCTCGATGATCAAGAAGGAGCAGGGGTGATTAAAGAAACCTTAAAAGGAGGTTTCAAAGGGGTTATAAAAACACGAAACCCTCTGAAGTTACCCAGTAACATTTCGAAAGGCGCTCAAGAGGGATTTAAACGAGGTCTGAAACGGAAAGCCGAACAAGTCTTGGAAAAAGAATTGGGAAAAGTCTTGAAAAAACCAAAAGTCAAACAAGCGGTCAACGTAGCCACAGCTCTTTTTCCTAAACAAGTCAAAAAAGTTAGAGATATCTTTGGTAAAAAATAAACCTTTGGCAAAAAGGGAGCTTTTCTAGCCAAAGAAACATGGAACCGATACCGTCGAGACCGTCGTTTGTGATGGGAGATAAAGGCCTAGGACCTGTACGTCGTGTGTATCATCAATCGGGTGGCTGGATTAGTGCGGAAGTAAGACGACCGCCAGGCTATCAACTAGCGAAATATATAAAAAGACAACCACGCAAGAAAAAGTAACTCATTTCATCATGGCTACCAACATGGTCATGAGCTCAACGCTTCAGTTGTTTAAGAAACCGGAGACGGATTATAGTATTGAATCGTATCGGATGGTCACCATTCAACCAACGACCACAGGTATTAACCCGATGGAATTTATTATACCGAAGCTGGAAAGTTTTGTGGATTTAAACCGAAGTTACTTTACCATGGAACTCCAGATGAAAAAGAGTGATGGTGGTAATTGGGTGGCGAATGAAAGCTTGTGGCCCGCCAACAATTTGGCACACACCATCATCAAACAGATTGATCTTTACTTGAACGGCACGTTGATCAGTCCTCAATCAGACACGTATCACTACAAGGCTTATCTGCAAACCCTAACCAACTTTGACACTAAAGATGGACGAACCGTGCTAAGACCTGCAGGTTGGTTTAATGGGATCAACCCACCCCCGCAATGGACCGCGAACAATGTGGATACGACTTCGAACGCAGGCGCGGGACATAATGATTACCAGAATTTAGCAGCCAACACCAAACTCTTGCTAGCCAACATGACGGCTGAAACAGCCGAACTCGCTGGAGGCAAAGTCAGGCATTATGTCTTTGTACCTCATCTGGAAGTCTTTCACACAGGCAAAGCTTTGGTACCTGGAGTAGAAATCAAGATGAAGTTTCACTTTAATGACCCTAAAGTCTTTCTGGATGGTGTAGGCAAAGCAGGTCGTTTAAACGAGGCTGATATCAAGATACGATTTCACTTGTGTCAGTTGATATTGAATGAAGCCGTGCATAAACATTTGGAAAGCAAAAGACATAATGGTAACGCCGTGGCCAAGTACCCTACCGTTCGAAGTGAAATTCGAACCTACAGCATGGAAAATACCAAGAGCAGGGAAGAAATTAGGGATTTGTTTCAGAATCGAGTCCCAGACCGTATGATTGTAGCTCTCCTAGACAGTCGTGCCTTCAATGGAGCGTACAATCGTAACTGCTTCTGCTTCCAGAAATTTGATCTGACGGCCATCAAACAGATTGTTAGAGGGGAAGAATACCCTTACGAAACCCTGGAATTGGTCGGCAATGATAGCAGTCGAGATTTGTTGGGGTACTTTCGGTATCTGCTAGCCAGTGGAGCTTGGTGTCACCTCACAGGGAACATGCTGGAAGAAAAAGATTGGGGGCAAGGGAAAGGTTGCACCTTGTTCATGATTGACAATGTAGCCAATGGGTGTGCCGATAGCCGAAACCTGAATCCTAAACAGTCTGGAGACCTACAGCTTAAATTGGAGTTCCGAAACGCTCCAGCCAGTAATATCACCATCCTGGTGTACGGTGAGTTTGAAAGTCTGCTGGAGATTGATCCCAACGGGGCTGTCTTGTACGACATTTACCAACACTAAGTTATCCCTCTCGCTTTAAAAAAGCTCGGAAAAAGTTTTCGTAAGAGTAAATTTAAGTCCTAGAAAAGCAACGCTTTTCGTAAGAGTAAACCTCGGAAAAAAAGTTTTTGTAAGAAATGGATTTGTAGCATTAGACACTCAACAATTGAATGTATTAGCCAATCAAGATTCTTATTTGAAACAAGTGTATGAGGGAGCATGGCCTTGTGATTTACTTCCCCGCCGACCCAAGAACAAAGCGGCCTATATTGTCAACACGGATCCCGCAGGACAACCTGGTCAACATTGGATTGCTTTATGGACGGAAAATCAAGTGTGTGAAGTGATGGAAAGTTACGGGTTACCCCTCGAATGGTATCAAACCACTCAACCCATCATTGATTGGATTATGACGCATTGGAAACATTGGGTGCATAATGGAACAACCTTACAAGGATTACACAGCTCCGCCTGCGGACATTATTGTTTAACTTATCTTAAAATGAAAGCCCGTGGAGGGTCTTTACAAGATTTCTTAGCCTTATTTTCAGATCGTGATTATGTCAAAAATGATCAAAAAGTTGCCGATATGTTAGAATATGTAGCTTGTAGACCAGGTCAACAAACCTGTCAACCTCGTGAAAAAGTAATAAAAAGCGTTGGATGGTATTTAAGTCTCATTTGTTTACAGTCCTAGAAAAGCAGCGCTTTTCGTAAGAAAACAACTTAGTTGGTAGAAGCTTTGCTTCGTAAGATCTGTAAAATGGAGTTTCCTTTGGTCAAACCCTTTCAAGTGCATACCCCTTCCTCGATGCTAGTCGTAGGACCCTCGGGTTGTGGGAAAACGGTTTTTACGAAAAAGTTGTTAGAGGACAACTTGGATTTGTTTGAGACCCCACCGAAAAGTATTCATTATTGTTATGGGGCTTGGCAACCTAAATTTGCGGAGATGTCTTTTCAGTTTCATGAAGGGATTCCTGAACTAGAAGAATTGGATGCCTGGTTTCCGAAAGGGCAAGGGATCTTAGTGTTGGATGATTTAATGGATGAAGGAAGTCATGATAAGCGGGTCTTGGATTTATTTACCAAACATTCGCATCATCGGGATATCACGGTCTTGTATTTGTGTCAAGATATGTTTCCAGCTGGAAAATACGCTAAAAGTATTTCACGGAACGCGCATTATGTGATTGCATTTAAAAACCCTCGCGATCAATTAGGGGTACGCAATTTACTTTTACAAAGTTTTCCTACGTGTTGGAAAGACTGTTTAGAAACCTATCAAGCGTGTACCCAAGAACCCTTTGGCTACATGTGGTTGGATTTACATCCGGCCTCCAATGACGAAGAACGAGTGTTATCGCATGTCTTAAAAGACCAAGGATGGACACGAAGTTATCAGAAAGGACAAGGACTTGGAACCCCATGGACCGTGGCTAAAAAAGCCGAGTGGTTAACACGAAAATTGATTCCTTCGACACGACACGTCTTTGATCGTTTTTGGAGTGGGGATATTGCAAAGAAGGCGTTTGCCGATAAAGCAGGGTTGTTTACCAAGAAATTTTGGACTCACCCGAAAAAAGGAACCATTATACGACTCGTCAAGAACCCTCAAACAGGTAAATACGAAACCGTGTACGAGGAACCATGAGAGTGTATACAGAAACAGAATGGCAACAATTTGTGATCAATGTCAAACAACGAGCAGATAGTATGTCACCCGATTCCATGGATTATGATGATGTACTTTTTCTATCATCAAATTAAGAACGGTCCTATCCCTATAAATAAGATGATACGAGACTATGGAGAATCTTATTTTCGTGAACTGATTGAAACATTAAAACCATGGACCCAAGACTAAAAACCTTGTTTGCTTTTTATCATCGTCAATGGTGGACTTACAAACAACGATGGAGTTATTTCAAGTGGATTAACACCGTATTGAATGCGTTCGCCCTGCTTTTGGTAGCCACAGGCATGATTGTGGGACCCATCATTCACAATTCCATTTTGGTAGCTGTCTTATCGGCGGTAGGTACGTTTGTCAAAGGATGGAACGAGTTTAAACAATATCGACATAAACTCATGATGAGTGCTTTTGCTTACACGACCTATGCCAAAGCCTTAAACGAATTACGGCAATGTATTCGAGAAAATACGACCGAGAACCTTCAAGGGTTTATTGTGAAAATGACCAGTTTGGATGATATCATTGTGGATTTAGCGCCTCCCATTCCTGCCCGGGTGTCTGAAGCCTATAAAAACAAGTATGAACCTTGTGAAGTCGATAACTATAAACGACCACCGACCCCACACCCAAAATGTCAAAAATTCGTCAGAGAGGAGGCGCACTACGTCGAAGAAAGCCACGTTTAATTGATAAATTAGCTTACGGCGCTAGTTTTTTGTTAGCAGGACCTGCTCCCACCTTTACCACCGCCGCTGGAAAACTTGCCGGTCAAGCTTTAAAAGGGATTACCGATAATATCAAACATTATCGTCGTCGGCGAAAATGATGCGTTTGGAACAACACAAACCTTTTTTCAAAGCCTTAGCAGACCAACCCAGTCAAATATCACGACGAAAATTATTGGAACAAGCCACTAAAGATCAAATCAATATGTTGAGTGAAGTGATTTTAAATCTCTTAAAACGTAATGTGTCGGTGGATCCTAGTCTCATGGCTAGACTTCGCAAACATAAACACATTTTAAGAGAACTACGATTACGTCAACATTCGTTGAAAAAACGACGACAAATGCTAATGGAAGCCATAGGGAATCAATTGTTTCGTGATTTACATGACTTGGTCTGCGTATGCTTATATAGAGGCTAAGTTTGTTTTGATTCATTGCGCTTTTAAAAAGCTAAGCAAACGGAGTTTGAAAGACTACAATAAGATGGAGGGATTTTACAAAGTACCTGCCAAAGTGTGGGAGGAACTGATTGACACGTATCGTGATCAAATAACCGATAATACTCAATTAACCAAAGCGGCAAAATTGGCCGCCGAAAAATATTTATGGTTAGCTTCAGGCTACCCACCCTCGATCATCAATGCCAACATTAAACCCTTGTCGAGAGAATTGGGTCATTTAACCAAACGCTTAAGGGAGGAAGGAGAAGATGAAGGAGAACCTACCCCTATCAGGATTATAAAAGCAAGTCCGAAAACCCCTAAAGTGCCCAAAACCAAACCTAAAGCCAGTACAAGAAGACGACTGCTTCCGACCCGACCCGACGAAACTAACCCTAAACCAAAGAAACGAAAACGGCAAACCGAAGTCGAAAAGTTACAACCCAGACCAGGATGGGAAGAATGGGGCGCCGGACGAAAACTAAGAAGGCAATTGGAGTACGACGAAGACGTATGAAAGGAGGAGCATTTAATGTGCAAAAAGCTTTAGCCAAAACAGGGATTGAATTTCACTGGCCTGGTTATCAATATTTAGGACCCGGGAGCAAATTGAAGAAACGTTTAGCTAGAGGAGACCCAGGGATTAATCGTTTAGATAAAATTGCTAAACAACATGATATCGATTATGATAAAGCCAAGAATTTGAAGGAGAAATGGAAAGCCGATACGAAAATGATTAAAGCCATTGATGCTTTACCCGGGAAGAAAACGGTACCCGAAAAAATTGTCAAACGTATCATGCAAGCCAAAAAGAAAAGAAAACTTTGATTTAAAACCCACAATGAGTTTATTCTGCCTGAAAAACTTAATTACATGTTTACCCTAATGGTTTCTAAACCTAAGTCTATTTACACTTTTTTCTATTTACAAAGGAATGGGTCGAATACCCCTAACTATACATGACATTTTTAAACTAATCTAAAAAGACCCTAGTGGTCCTTCATGGAAGTCCTTCTTCCATGTCTACCAACGAGTCGTCTTTTCCGTAAATTTAAAGTTCCATTTCCGTAAAGTTCCGTAAAGTTAAAGTTCCATCAACATGTTAATATCCAGTTCCATCGCAGCATCCGTCTCCATGTCCCCATAACCGTAAGGGTAGGTGTAGAAAGTGTCAGGGTCGACCACACGTTTGTCAAATACAAGCTGATACTTCTTTTCTTCTTGGACTGTTTTGAGTTCAAAGCGACGGGCATCACGCACAATTTTGTTGCTACGCCTGATCGGGTATTGGCGTCGGGTCACTCGACCCGTGACAGGGTCATGCTGCGGTTTTTGAATTTCATCAATGACATTGTTCCTTAACACGGTGTATTTCAACTGCTGGGCACCTTCTGCATTCAAGTTAAACCCCTTAACCTTGCACTCTTTCTTTCCATTGTCGAGAACATATCCGTAGTTTTTTGGCCCAGCAGAAGCGAATTCTACAATGTGCCGGAACTGTTTAGCTTTCTTATCATAGAGTTCATCCGTCAGTTGTCCAAGATAATCTCCTGTTTCACGGCGGGGCCAAACCACCCCCCAAATGGGTCATTTAGACTAATTTTGCTTCTTTTTCATATTTCTTTTCCAAACTTGGCAAAAAACCTTGGGTTGTCGCCCAATTTATTTTAAGTA
>Ga0126336_10000587_pt1 | contig 15622 bp, 11 predicted proteins | sample SidCmetagenome_FD_92530 | JGI IMG/M metagenome (GOLD analysis project Ga0126336, IMG submission 92530) | Coral microbial communities from El Islote,Puerto Morelos, Mexico - Siderastrea C C metagenome | ecosystem: Host-associated > Invertebrates > Cnidaria > Coral | place: El Islote,Puerto...
CCTCAGAGAAACCGAATTTTCAAAGCACGTACCTTTTAAATGCGCGTAAACGACAGAAAAATTGACCCAGCTGTGCTCGAATCTCGCTTTACATCTTGGTCGTTTTTTGACTTTCCTGGGCAAGAGAAGTGAGGCAATCTTTTTTCTCTCGAAGCCGGCATTTTAAGGCCTATTATCGCAATAAGAGTCTTATAAATATCTTAATCTCTGTCTGACAAAAGTGACCATCGAGGCTGAGAAAACCATGCCACCATGCGAGTTTTCGTGGATCGTGTTGTTGAATAAATATTAAAGCACACTTTTTTGGACATGAGAATCAAGTATTGCAATCGGGAAGATTATGCATTATCAGATCCCCATACTTTTGATTTCCCGAGAGCAGGACTAAGAAAACAAAGCCATACACGCTAATGTCCACTTTACGCATTAAGCACAGCTTTTCAACCATAAAAAAACAATTTCTTTTATGAAACGGTATCGATTTAATAAGGTCAAAGGTTTTATGATGCCTTAATCCGTTTTGTTCCACGCACGCAGAGCACGCAAGCACACACGCACGCGCGCACGTAGAAAAAATCTGCAAGAATATCGCGGCAAAGGCAATTATTGCAGTTAAAAAACGGATGCAAAGTGTTCGCTTATTGAAATGTGAGACTTCTAATAAGTAAAGATAAAGTATTCTTTCGTGTTTCGTTTGTAATCCCGTTGCTTTGGGGAGTATTTTAAGTTTTTCAGAAAAAGCTTTAGTAAAATCCCTTTGATCCCTGACAAGGCTCTCCTTTAGTCTTCTCATACATTTTTTGTTTCATTCTTGTACGAATTCTTCATAGAAAGTTCATCCGCCCAAAGATTTCTAAACTACCCATGACTTATATTTATCAGAGGTCGTCGGTAATCTTCGGAAACTTTCGTGAAATGATGGGAAATGTTGATCAACATCGCATAACCTTCAGACTATTTTAGGGCTCATGAACATTCTTGTAAGAGATACAGTTAACGAAACCCCTGTTCGACCATTCCCTTAATCAATCACCTCCCTGAAGAAACCATCTTTACAGAACCCTGCTTGAATATCCTTGAATCATTCCTTACGATTGATCATGTAGAATCTGTCGTAAGCGAATAAGGCGATAACAGGGTTTATTCCAGAGTGCTGAATTGCGATTGCAACTGAAAATATATTATTTGGTGCATAAAATTTCTACCAGCGCATTAACGGTAACGCGCAAAATTAGGCAAGGGGAGCCTTTGTTGCTGTTGTAAGGAGGTTTGACATTCGAATAGCTCTTCCGCCGGAGCGTGATCATCCACCAGTCTTTCGCCGTTATTTCTTTACAAACATGAAGTGTTCTTCTACAAATTTCGTTTACTACTGGAGCAGCTTACAAAGTTCCCTATCTCAAAGTATTTTTTTGTGACTACTAAAACTCAATTCGTGAAAACAAGTTGTCTGAAGGGGGGAGGCGATAGCCTTTAGAAACAAATTTTAATATTAAAACCTGAAATTCATTTCGTTATTTAATGTTTGGTCACATATAATAGATGAAACTGTACAGAATTTCTTGCCTTGCTTGCTACTCTCATCTTACAAGTAATGGCAACGATTGAAGAGCGAGTTACACATGAGAGGAGAAAGTTTATATCTGGGCGCTCTGCATATACTATTCTAAAGTTTTCCTTTCTTGGCGGTGGCTCGACAGTAACAACAAGAAGAGCAATGTAATTTATTTGCACCATAATTTACAGTTAACAATTTTGAATATATGACTGGAAGATGATAACTGGGCACCCAAATTAACTTAAGAGCAAAACTTGTTGGTTGACCAAAATTATTCATTGAAAATTAAAGTCATTAGTGTCAGAAAACGGACATAACAAGAAAAACAAGAAGTGAACAACTTTATTACACATAGTATACATGTATACATGTATAATAGCCGGTTTACAGAGACTTGAAATAAATTCACATAACGTTCACAAGAAGAAATGTTTCAATAAATATCACTACAAAAAGCCGAAACACCAACAAGTACACATTAAAAAATACAAAGTCATGGACTAAACACTGAGGTACTATAAATGTCTCAAGGCAATATTCTGATATATATTGGAAGCATATCCCTGCATCGTTTCTTGTTGTTTCCTTAAGGCTCAAGTAAACAAGGAAACATTGTTCCCTGGAATGTTTCTTGGGCGCGCAAACGCGAAGCGGGTGTTGACCCATGTTTCCTTAGCGTGCAGACCAAGAAACATTTCACTGAATGCAAATCTTTGCGGATGCTCAATTTAGAACGTGCAAACACGGGGAAACATTTTCTTCGAAAACAAAATGTTTCGTCCTTAGAGGGAAAAATTGTTTATGCAACAAACGTTTTCTGTGCGCGTAAACGAGGAAACATTCAGGGAAACATATTTCCTCGGCAATGTTTGCGCAACTTTGTCAGAAGCTTTACTTCACAGTCTCTGCCCAGGTGCGATGGTGGGCCACAAGTCCATTAGCGGGGTAACCCTGTTAGACTAGCATCCCATCCAGGGGTAGTAGTAATACAGTACTGCTCTTCATACTACAAAAACTGGAGTTAAGTGACGGTCATGGGAACCGCTTGCGAACTGGGTACGACTTTATCTCCCATTCTTGTTTGATCCTAAAGAAACCTGTCACTGCTTAGGATATCTGTATTTCTTTTGCAGGGTTTGCAAAGAATCAGTTTAACCAGTTTGACAAGGAGTTGGGCAATAACGTCACCCTTGTGTCAAATTCTCGCGTTCATGTTTTGCCTTGTGACGTCATATCGTATTATACGACCCCGTATCAAATAGTTTGTACCACAAGGTTTGTGAACTTTTGTAATGTAGTTTTTTTCTCTGTGAGGGTGTGTATGTGTTTTGACGACGTTTTCTCTGCCTTTGAGAACATAAACGTTGTACCATTCTTACACTTACAAAATTTCGCGTAAGGTTTTGTCATTTTTATTCCATGAATGATCATGGTCTTGTAATGTATTTCTAACTTTTGAGTCTGAGAATAAATTTCTTAAGTATGGCTACGTTCAAATGAAACCCCAACGCTGTACAAGTTGGGTCAAATCTCTCCTCGGGCTTCTTGGTCAGCGGGTGGTCGCCAGGAGAGACTCTGGGCTAATGGAAAAACTTGCCTTTTGGGACTGGCTGTTCACTGTAACATAACTAAGTACTGTTAACCACAGGATTTCTGCAGTAACACTTCAGTTACCACAGAGTCTCTCCCGGCGACCACCTGCTGACCAAGAAGCCTGAGGTTGAAGTTTGGTATAAGTGATGGGTTGTGACCCTGTGTGATTATGCCTTCAAACACAGACTACTGAGCAGTAGCTTCCTATTGCTCGGCTGCACAAGGTGGTTCTAACGTTTGAGTCGAGGTAAAACCTACAGTTGTGGGTTATGACACTGAAATTTGTTGTTTTCGTCACCTTAGCAGACTTTAACAATTTTAGTAACAAAGTGGGGGACTCCCTAAGGACTGGTGACTATGATCAACTGGAGAGAATTTTCGGGTCAGTTCCATAAAGCGTAATCTGAAAGGAAGAAAAAATCTGTTGAACAGATGTCATAATAATCTTGTTTTTCACCTAAGACTCTCTCCATCTGGGGAGGACAGTTACAACATCAGAGTGATGGTGGATGGCAAATGGTTAGACAATTCTAATGGAGACGCGTATTGCGGGGGCGAATGTGTTTTTAAGGTATGATATACGTTAATGTAAAATTGATGTTAATATCTTGCGTCCGTGCCACGCCTTTCATTTAAGAAAGGGAGACTTTGTTCATGCGACATGAACCAGAGCTAAGGGCTTAGTCGTTTGCCGATAATCCTGACACAGTCCATACCTCCATGAAAGAGAAAACGTTTGTTGTGCGTCGTCTATGAGTGAGACAGGTTGTCTTGCCTACACCTTTTAAGCACTGAGCTTTGGACAAAGTAGACATGCGAATACGGGAAGACAAACAAACAAGAAAACGCATGGGATGGAGTTTAATATCAGAGGGAGACTAACATCTTAGAACAAAAACGTACCAGCCCCGTTACTTTTAACCCCCTATGCAAAAGGTTAGCTCGTACCTGTTTAAGGAGAGTCTTGACATTTTTTGCTGACCAGTTAGTACTTGGTCTGACATTTTTGTAGCCACCCTCTCAAGTACGGAATTTTAGCACGTTTTTATTTTCGTGGTATTATTTCCTACCAAATATTTTGCATGGTTTGTTGTGCTACTAAAAAGTAACATCTCTTTTGCAGTTCACTAAGGAAATGACTCCTACAATTACTTCATTGACTCCAAGATATGGATTGCCTGGTATGTACATGTAAAAACTTAACTTTTCACTGTCTTAGGTTCCATTTCGTTTCTGAAGACCTTACATGGAAAGCTGAACATTTCTTCTTTTCCTCCTCGGTGATTGACCAATCACTGATCGATGATCGATCAGTAATGTATATCCTACCTTAAAAACTGATCGACCAATCACTGATTTTCCATTTTATGTAACAGTTTGTAACATGAATTCTTTGTCGATTTTTCACTGCGCAATTTGACGTTAATTTTGTAAACTAGCTAGAAAAAGCCCTCGAAATTCATGTTGCAAATGAATTAACTTTGCCCGTCTTAATTCAGTGGTGTTTTAAAGGACTTCTTCAGTAATTCCGTTTGTTTCCTGTTTCTGGGTGTGTGTTTTCTATACCGTTTTAGAGTTCTTTTCGAGGAAATTTAAACAAGCCTGTTTTCCTGTACCGTGTTAGTGCCTTAAAGGGCCCCTCGTGTAAACTAGCAAAGTTAGGAGCAGTTTTCAAATGAGTGTTGTAAGACCAAAACCAAATTTGTTATTCTAACAAATGACAACAGGAACAAAACACAAAATGAACCAGTCATAAGTCGAAGCAATTACAAGTAATTAGTGTTAAGCAGGAAAAACGCGTGCGAGCAAGTCATGATTGGTTTTGGTTTTTCGTCTGATTGGTTGAGAAAGTGGCGAGAGCTTTTTTAACCAATCAGAGAGCAGGGTGAAACAAACCCAAAGCAAACACAACATTACTGAATTTCGACACTCAATGTGAAAACCGCTCTACAACGCTCCTAGCTGCCATTGTTCTTTAACACGACATTTTATCTCTCTTAAAACATATTAAGGCATTTGAAAATTTTCCCTTGTTACGAAAGGTCTAGTTGAGTTCACTAAGCCAAACATAGTTGAGTTCACTAAGCCAAAAAAAACTAGTTTTTTCATAAAAATTGAATTCAAATATCTAGGACGATTGAGGCCTTAAGAATAAATGCTTAAACGAAACGACCCAGCTTTGGATGCCCTGGATTTTATATAGGCGAGTTTATCTAACACCCGTTTGTCTCTCCATCGTAAGATCTTTATAAAACTAACATTTCGGAAAGTCGGGCGCCAATTTGGTACATCAATTGCCAAGAAAACAGTCATAGAGAGACAAAAGACTTACACTGTAACAATGACCTTGCCGCTAACAACAATAACGAGCTTCTTTTTATAAACCTCCGATGACATAAGAAGTTTCGTCGGAGGAGTTGCTACATAAACTGACCTTGCAAGGCGAGACCTAATAGGCACATTCCAAAGGGAAAAAAGTATCGTCTCATGTAAATGTTATTGCTGTAATTGCGTTGAACCGTGGTTTTCGTTTGAGACTTATGAATTGCTTTGCATTTTTTTTGAGTATTACGAAACGTTTCTCGAGACTTGTGACACTGGTTCAGTTAATGCTTGCCGAATTCGCCCTTCCTTATTATTGTACCTTTACAGGACAGTTTTTGAAAACAATGACGATATGGTTTTGTCTGTCTAGGAATGATATGTGACGACCCTTTGACGAAAATAGAGGTCCTATTTTAGCTCAGTGGAATTTGTTTTTCAAGGTCTGAGCACTTGGCATGTTTAGTTTTGAAAGTGAACTGTTTTGCAATCAGACCTTGATCATTACTGATCTTCCTTAGCTTATTATTTTAAACAGCATACTTACTACTAGCAGTTAGGGGCGTATCTGTAAACAGCCGAAATTAGACGAAATTGCCTGATGGATTAAATTTGAGTCATTAGAAAACAATTAGCGAACCAATGTCTTGGGGCTGATAAGCGAACGATTCAAAACAACATATCGTTTGACCGCCTGACTTGCGTTGTCTTTAGGCAATTCAGTTGCCAATTTAGGTGATGCAGTTTGGATTGTCCTTCTAGCTGAACAAATACTCTGAAAAGCAAACTAGAACAATTCTTTGTTGTTTTGGAGTTTTGTGCGTATTAAAAATACTTGATCCAAGTTCGCTAAACAAAACGTTAACATATGAAACCAGATTCAGAAGAATCCAGCTCCGTACGTGGATCGTATGGATCGCAGTCAAGGATGCGTTTATCTTAACTACTGGAACGGAAAATCCAAGTTTTGATTGAGATATGTGAAATGGAAGCGACTATATGTGTTATTTCCTAGTATAATTAAGTAATTTTGTATTTACCTCTGATGCAACGTATGGAATGAAAACGATATTTCAGCCCAAGCCTTACGAGAGTGAGAGTTGATGAGAATTCCAGCCCTTTTTTAGTTTTAGAATTCCAGCTGTCTTAGAGAGGGCAACAGAGTTAATGAAAACGCAAACCAAGAGCGTAAACTCGACCTGCCATCAATTCCTATGACAATTTGAGCGCTTCAGTCTCTTCAGAACCGCACGGAAACACTCATTGCGTAATTAATTGCTTAGACTGAATGAATTCAGTTTAATTTTATTCAATGACTGAAATGCCTTAGGAAAGCCTTAAAGACATTTTATTCAACATGCTGTGTGTAATGATTTATAAAAGTAAAAAGAGGTATTTACCTAAATGGAATACAAGATCTTTTGGGTGTTTTTAGGCTTCTGTGGAGGTATTTACCTCATAACTAATTTGTGTCTCGTTGGAGGTCACAATATTGCACAATAGACTTCAAAATCTATAACTAAGCGTTGTTTGCTGTCAAAACGCCTTATCGCAGGTACACTCTTAACAATACGCGGAAGATTGTTTACAGATCAAGTAATGGAAACAGAAGGCTTTGACCCCAAGATGCCATCAATTGAAAGGTAAAAAACAAAAACACATAGAAAGCTGTTTTTTATCTCTTACACTCCCAGCAAACCCTCAACAAAAACGCGGTCATAAGTCCCAGTTGTGAGCAAAACTGGACGTAAATTGAACATAGATCGAACGAAAGACGCGTGCATCGAATGAAACATCGGTAAAGCAATTCCATCAAAAAGACCGCACCGCGTAAATCCATTATGTCGCGCGCTTGTTTTCACTCTTACCCCACTGCACCATTAACAGTATTTATTATTCCATAAATCTTAGTCGCATACTCACCTAGCCAACAAGAAATGTAGCGTCAGTCGAGTTTATTACGCTGGCTTGTGCGACGAGATGAAAAAACAAAAAGATATTTGTTTGTTATAAACAGACAACCCTGGAAAAAATTGACAGACAGATGTTATCCTGGACAACTTCTTTACTAGTACATTTTATTGAACGAGGGTACACCAAAGCCTATACGTCCGATTGTCCGGCACTAGCTCGTGGAGATTTAAATCGGACGAATAAAGTTTTTGACTTAACTTATCCTTGGGAAAAGCATGTTTCTTATCAGTATGTTAATCTTGGAATTCCTCCAAAAGTCACAAAAGGAAGGTTCTCGCTATAGACAAAAGAAATGTAAAAATTTCTACAGTTTTGATAAAATAAGTGTATCTCTTATTGCAAAATAATGTTAGGTACAGCTGTAGAACCTGTTTCTTAAGTATAGAGAATTTCGGTGGAAAAAGAATGGTCAAAAGAAGGCAAAAAGCACTGTTAAGCTACTATGATGCTGTATTTCCAACGTTTTTTGGACTACCACATTCTTTCTGATCGCTGCCTAAAGCACAATAGAATATGAGCTGACAGCTTGGTAGTAAGAGCCAATCAGAATACGCCATTGCTGATTTTCAGGGCCTCGCTAGCTTGCGTAGCAAGCGTTGCCGTGGGGCTTTCCGCAGGTTTGAAGCATTTTTCGCTTTTTGAACGCGTGAAAATTGGGGCGAGCGCAAAGTGTAGCGCTCGCCCCAATTTTTGCGCCACCAAAAAGAAAAAAATGCCCAGCACTGTCGGAAAAACCTACATAAACGCTTGCGACGCAGGCTAGGGCCTCTCCACAGCTTGAATTGCGATTGCGTACTTAATTTCAGGGATATATTCCTTGAAGTGCAAGTTTATTTTTCTTGGCTGCTTATCACTGCCGTCATTCATTTAATGATAACGATTTCTAACAGTATTTTCTCGTTATCGATTGTCGCTTTCTTTGGTTTTCAGAGTATACGCTGGCGTTGGTCTGTGTGATGTTAAAAACCCAGAAACGGAGGAACTGTAAGTGATACGTGTTACTAACGTCTCGGTCCTCCTAGGCTTGTCCTTTGGATAGAAAAAGTAGTCGTTACATTTACAAACTTTCGTTGATAACAACGAAACTGTGCCCAAGGGAAGAACGAAACTCGTGTAAAAAAAGTTCTTTTCTATGTTGACTTCTATTTCCTCCCTTTGTCGAATATGGGACGAAGAAAGGACATATGAGACGCCTGCCGACGTGTTTACTGCGGTAGCAAATATTGCATTAAACCGACAGAGCTTGGTTGTAAAAAGCAGGATTTATCTGCTGTAGAATCCTGTATTAGAATTACCTTTGTATTTAGCTTATTTTGCTTAAAAATTATCAGTGAAAATGCTTTTGACTGAAAACTAAACACCCTGGAAAAGTTAAATCCTGAATTAGTACCAGTTGAAGTTCTAATAGTCTCTTAGCCGAGCACTGCACCTAGCCACTGGCAAGTGCAGCAGAAAAAAACAACTAAAAAAAAAAACAACGACGGCAAAACAAAACACGTGATCAAAATAACTATAAGCAACTCACCCCTCCCCCCTAAAGCGTGTTTTGAGCGTGTATTTGTCTTTAGGTATGGGATTGAAATTGAGGACAAAACAGCGAAGACGGGTTACATAAAATGCAAACCTATTTCAACACTGATAGGTAAGAATTAAACTTTTTCACTTTATTTTGTACGTTATACCTTATTGCGTCTACGTGAACAGTTTTGTTATAAAGGTTCTTTTTCTTCACGTTGAACAAGACACGAAATCTTTAAAAGTAGTTTCTGGAAGGGCGTTGTTTGTCCTTAAAACTACCCTCAAATCTCGCCTCTAAGTTCCTTTGAGGTTTTAAAAGTTGTTTCCATAAATTTGCAAACAGTATGAAAGCACCATTAGGCAATTTTCCGCTCTTTTGAAATCACTGGTTAGAGTGAACAAACCATTTAAGTTGAATTGAGTGCGAGAAAAATTTTCTTACCGTATTCGCTTTTTATGTGGCTTGAATGATTGTAAACAACTAGAAAATGTGTCGATACAGACCTTTAGCAAACTGTATTTGAAAAGTTAGAAGACGTATGAAATGCTACTTTACTGCAAACGTACCTGATTTCACACAACATTTTGTTGATAATTTTGCGCTAAAAATCTGACATGTGGGCCTTAGGTACTATCCCTAGATAAATTCCTCGAGTTGAACTAATTTTTTCACTTCTTTTCAGGGTCCCAAAGAGCTTCGTTTCTAGTGTCTGGTTATGGGCGATCACAGATGTCTAAAGATGCCATTTCAGTTGATTCCCAGGACAAACTTTATCTTTTCCAAACCCACGCAGGTAGGCGAACTCTTGATTCCTTGCGTTGTCTAGAGAGCTCATGTTGCCCCCAATTTGCTCTTTAGAAAAGCAAAAGAAAGAATTATTTGTAGGTCTTATTAATCATACTTTCTTTAAGCAAGTTTTATATGGTACTGATTAGACTCGGGCGTGGGGGAAGATGTTGCCTCTCCAAACTTTGGTTGCAAGAGTTCGAAAAGTAAAGTAGTTGCAGTATTCCAGAATAAATGAGTTTTCGTACCCCAGCCCATCATCTACACTCGAGTTTTGGGAAAGGAGGTAGTTAATGTCATATACCACATTTAAACGGCAAAAACTATTTCTGTTTTAGACATAAAGTGGAAAATAGAATCGTACGCTTTCGTTGGGGAACACAAGAATTTTGTCTAGTATAAGTGCTGCCTTATTGTGGGGGTACTCAAAGCCCCTCTCCAATTTTTAGAATACCTCAGAGGGTGTTCAACACGAATCACGATAGGACCATAAGGAATAGGAGGGCTGCAGACAGCCCATGTTGGAATCGAAACTACTGACTACAGTCAGTAGCAGGTATTCTGGTCCATTTTGGTCCATTCTGGTCCATTCTGGTCCATTCTGGTCCATTTTGTCTGGCTGCAGACAGCCCATGTTGGAATCGAAACTACTGACTACAGTCAGCCCTCTTCCTTTGGGTCTTTTGGTCTCAGAGAGACCAAACTCCATCTCTACGTCTTTTAATACGGACACCCGTCCATAACACAAACATAAAACAGCTCTGCCCTTCGGCGTGTGCACAACTCTGAATTGTTTTTCATCTGTAGATGTCGAAGAGGTGAGCCCCTCTGTTGGAGGCATTGCTGGTGGAACAATTCTCACTATAAGGGGCAAAGGCTTTGAAAAATATGCCAAGAGTGTCTCAGTGGAAGTAGCAGGTATTCTGGTCCATTTTGTAATTAATGGATTTCAACAGGGTGTTCATTAGATTTATCTTCTTGCCCACTGATCAATTTTTATTGCAGAATACAGAGTTCGCTTACACGGATTTTCTTGTGACTAAAGTACATCCCCTATCACTTTGTTCCAAGTTGTATCTCAGTCCATCCATGCAGCGGCAATCTGTTGAGGAAACCGAAATAAATTTCGGGATCAAAACCGAGAATTGTTTAGTTAACAGCTCCTTGAAAATCGCGCTTTCAGGTGCTTAGCTTTTAAAATGCTTTTTTTCTCCGTTAGGAGTACCTTGCGAAATACTGTCAATAGAGAATGAGGTCATCAAATGTCAAACGAGAGAAGCTCCTCCTTCTTTGTTAGATAATGGTGACTTGTATCCAGGTGAGACATCCCAGCGTTTATCGTTTAATGTACTTTCGTTTGCGCATGATCACATCCCGCTGCTCTTTATAATGAACATAACCATAGACGCAACAAACCATATTAAATTCAACAGTGATACAAGGACCTTTCCTCGGTTACAATGTGTTTGTCATATCGATGTTCAATGCAAACTTAAGCCCTTGGTCAAACGGTTAGGACATCGTCCATCGTTACAACTTTGTTGTTTGAATGTTTAATCGCAATCAAACCTAGTTCATTTACCAATCAACATTGTCTAGCATCGTCTAACCTTATTTCACAGGGTGGCCAAACGCGTTTAACATAGCGAATTCAACAGTTGTTGAATGGATATGTTGAATCCTTTTATCCCAGTTTAACTCGGAAAGAAACAATTTTCTACCAGTCCTTCTCAAGCCAAATGCCAGATCGTCGTTTTTGCTCTTTGAAAATCCTCTCCTGTGCTTTTAAAAGAATGCTTCTTGAAACGATTGAGGTACTGAAGGTTGCAACAACCATCATTCTTGTCCCAACAGGAGCATCAAAACTGAATCTTATCGCCAATACCTTTTGCAACTTTGTTACATATGGGTTTAGCTGTACGGACATTTCTGCCTTGATTTTAACCGCAACTATTCTCCAATATAAATTCCTCAGGAGCTCGTGGTTTGTTACGCGAAGTGTGGACAGGCACTAGACCGTCGTCTGTGTCCGCAGTTGGGGGACTGAGTACCACCGCCCTAGACTACCGGTCCGAAGTGATGCCCGAGGCCAGCTCTCCAACCCAGGCCTCTTTCGGGGAATCTACGTCGTTCAGTGCTCGGTTCCGAGGTTTCTTCGTTCCTCCCTCGGACAATAACTACTCGTTTTATATTCAGGCGGATGATCAGGCCGAGTTGTACTTGAGTTTGAACGAGTCAGCGACTGCTAAGGTAAGGGTTAGGCGACAAACATAAAGCGACAAACAGGTTCGACTCGGAAATTTGACTCAATAACAAAAGCTTAATAGCTTTTGAGTAGTTATAGGTGCGTACTGATTAAATGGTGACTGACACTTTACGTTGTCGTCCCGTGTCGAAATCACACTTCAGGGCTAACTTTTGCTGAAATTCCATCGTTGGCGGCCGGGCAGTATTTATCGCTTGGGGTGGAAGGGTCGGGGGATTTTTGAGGCCTTCAGTTGAAATCGAGATGAACGCAGCGGGAGGAGGGCACTCAGTTATGTTAAGACAGATAGGAGACGTGTCAAATTTGAAGCCGTTGATTTTCATCCTGTAGTATGATGAGGAGTTTCATGCCGGAGATGTTTACCCATAACAGCTAAAAAATATCATAGCGCAAAGATGTATTTCCAGCCATTTCTGAGCCAGACTTAAAACTTTCCCGAGGGGTATGTCCCGGTTCGCCCTATATTTGCCTTTGCCCTTATCACCATTCTCGTCCCCAGAGCTGCGATCCTTTCGGCCAGCGCCACGGATCGAGAGCTCTGGCAGGGTCCGAAAACAGGAAGTCCGCGAATCAAGGACTTCCGGCTTTCTGCGCAGCCTCAGAAATTTGAAACAATAACGGTTACCATCGGTAACAAAATTGGGCAGCTATTGCGCTTGCGCGTTATCCTGGCCCCTGCCAGAGCTCTCGATCCGTGGCGCTGGCCAAAAGGATCGCAGCTCTGGGGACGAGAATGCCTTCTCACGCACTCTAGCTTCCGTAGGCGCTTTTTTTGCCGGCGCAAACATTTTGGCTCAGGTGAAACATGACGCGAAAAACAGTGTTTGTTGATTTCAGTGTCAAATAATTGCTATCAACACTTTATCCTCTCTTGCTGTCAAATATGAATTCTGCAATATTTGTGAATTAGAAATTTGAATTTGAGGACTGGTTTTGGTTTGACGTACCATTGCGTCTAAATTTTCCCGCAGACTTTTGTGGAACTGAGAAACATCGACTGAGGAGGAAATGGTTGGTGTGATGAGGATTGAAGTGGTGTGGGGAGTTTGGTGTACAAAGAATTATGGTGTCATTTTTAGGGACTTTGTTTGAAAAAATGACAGTTGCTTGAGGGGGGATCAGATATTATTAGATATTATATTGTACCAAAATCCTCCCAAATGCTTCCCCCCTGGAATTCACGCTCCTTAAAGATCGTGAAATTAATTTCAACGTCAACCCTCTCTCCTTAAAGGCATTCGGAAAGAATGAATGACGGTGGGATGATGAAGGCAGATAGATCAGGTTTATTGTTAGTTACACTAACAATAAATTGACTTTAATTCAAGATGGGTTTTTGAAGTTGTAAAATTTCAAGTAAGCACGCTGGGTACTTGTTCGAGACAATACGGGGTTAGCAAAGCAAGTTAAAAGCGAGGAATCATTTCCTCTGATTCGTCAGCTAACAGATACTTTACTAAAAAATAGAACCTAACATTTCTGTTTTCTTTACAGATAAAAATCGCGTCCTGTTCTAAGCCAACGACAAGCTGGACTGCCTCATTCGAACAGACGTCAGCAGTTTTCTCCCTCAAGAAAGGTCAGCGCTATTACATAGAGGCGTTACACGTACAAGACAATGGGAAAAGCCACGTGAAGATTGGTGTAAAAATGCAGAAAACTTGTTACGTGAACTCACAGACTGGCTCAGCAGTAAACGAGAAACAGGAAATCAGAGTGAATTCGGTTAAACATCCAGAAATGCAAGTGAGTTACAGAAACTTTACCCCCTTTTTCGGGTCTTTCTTTAGCTACCGGAGCACATTGTCCTTCTTTTGTATGTGAGACACTGTAATTTGATTCTGTTTTGGAGTTGAATTGTTTTCTGTCTTCTGTTTCTTTTGTTTTACATCATTCTTTCTCCGGTACTCACAGAAGGAACCCTTTTCCCTTCCTTTTCTTTCGTTATATTGTCATGAATGAATTGATGTCCCTGACGGTATTACAACGTTTAAAACTCAGACGTCTCTCTTAACTTCGCTCACGGGGAGCTAGGCTGTAGGGAAGAGACCACTGTCACTTCAGTCCACTGAAGTGACGGTGGTTTGATTTGTGATTTAGTTGTGTAGCGTTTTGGATTCTTAGTTGTTTCTTGTGCTACATTTCTCTCTTTCTAGGTGATCAATATTACCAGCTGGGATGACGGGAAAAAGTTTGAAGTGCAAGAAGTCGAAGTAACTCCTTGTAACCAATCTAAAGGTAGAGTATTCCTCCGTTCATTTTGTTTTGGATTTGTATATTTTAAACATCACAATCAAAGGTAAGCGATGACGCACGAGAAAGAACGAAAAGCATAACAACTACGCTCATGTAGACGTGATTGGAGTGTGTGAGGCAGATATTGAATCCTTCGCCAAACATTCTGGTCATTTCGAGTTTATAATCAGTATGCAATGATTGGTTCGGGAATGACTTGAGTAGGGGGATTTTCATTCGTCTTGTGAGTGGAAACCAAAACCATCATACTTTATCTGATCCTCGGCTTAAGCTTGGAAGTTAAAGGCATTTAATTTCTCTGATTATTTATTTTTGCATATTTAGGAAATGGCACTATTGGTGCAAATGTGTTTTCTCTTACCTATGATGGAGTGAACATTGGGCCCTTGTCACTAAACAACATGACCGCTGACAACCTTCAATGTGCTCTCAACAATCTTACAAGTGTCAAGAAACAAGGATTCGTTAACGTGACAGAGGTAGTCACCAGGAACAACGCTTCGGCCTACAGAATCACTTTCTACTTCAACAATCCTGAAGACACGCAAATGCTGCAGAATGTCTCTTCGGCTTCTAATGTGACGTCTGTTAAAATCAGGCGCTTGCAGAAAGGTAAGATATTTGATTGACATGTTTGTAATATGGAAAGTATTTTCCGTAGGAGTGGGGAAACCGGGATCTACAATTGAAGTAATTTGTCAAATTTATTAAATAGTCGTTTTTTAAGAGTGAAAAAGGTCTGATTTCCCATTATAGGACAAACAAATAAAATGTTTTATAAATAAGTTCAGTTTTTCGTCATTTATGCATAACTGCTCTTCAACGCTGTTCGGTCACGGCTATGAAGGGTGTGTCGATATTTTGTGGATTTCTATCCCTTTGGAGGTTGTTGTCATGGAATTTTGTACACAAAAGAAATAAATGTCATTATTGCAAAATAGTAAATGTCGATTGGATTTATTTTGTTCGTGTAGTTTGTAAGTTTGTATTGTTTGACTCGGGAAGGAATTTTGATGAAAATACCGAATAAAACGTGACACTTTCTTTTCTTTTCATTTCAATAAGGAGTCCGTGGTAATTACTGGTTAAAGCTCTCTCTGGCTGGGAGAACATCAGGCAACATTCACATCAATGCATCGGAAAACGACATAAAGCAACAACTAGAAAACATGACTGGATGGTACTGTAGTTACCAGACTCCTCCGGAGCGTGCATACTATCACAACGGGTTTGAAAGTCCGTCCCAGGGCCCCGTGTGGGGAGACAGGGTGTTTAATACAAGACCTAACTGTGGCCGGTTTTCTTTGAAGAATCCACGTTATCTTTTCTATAGCGGTCAGACGAAAGA
>Ga0126336_10000588_pt1 | contig 15610 bp, 11 predicted proteins | sample SidCmetagenome_FD_92530 | JGI IMG/M metagenome (GOLD analysis project Ga0126336, IMG submission 92530) | Coral microbial communities from El Islote,Puerto Morelos, Mexico - Siderastrea C C metagenome | ecosystem: Host-associated > Invertebrates > Cnidaria > Coral | place: El Islote,Puerto...
ACAGGAATCGAACCCATGACCTCCCGAACACCGGGCGGGCGCTCTATCCACTGAGCTACGAGAACTCATGGAGAGCGAGGCCATTTTTACTGAGTTCTTATGTGACATGCGTCCTGCATACTGTCAGGATCAGCAATGTCGATATCATCATGAATTGTTCAAATAAATCATGAATTGTGAATAAATGAGTAAATGATGACATTCATCATCATTGAATGTATCGACAGATTGATATGAATGTATCGCAGTGCTTTCAATAAGCACCGACGACAGACGAAAAGCATCTGCAAATTCGCTCAAAGAAGTCGGCTACTATTTTCCCTAAATTGAAGTAATTAAAGAAAGATTTCTTTCAAACCTTAAGTTGATACAGTCGGCTACTCTGCTCAATCAAGCTGTCTACTTCAAATTTTATTGAAACCCCTGGTATTGTATGAGGTCAAGTATTGTATGAGGTCAAGAATGATGACATTTCAATGTCATCATTCAAATGATGACATTGATTTATTCACATTGATGACATTGTGAATAAATCATGTCATCATGAATTGTGAATAAATGAAAGTGATGTGAATAAATGAAAATGAAAGTGATGTTTGTCATTGGATGAAGTCCAAAGAAGTTTGCATGTCAAGCCGAGAAGCCCTTTCGATGCTGTTCATGCGAAACCGCGTTTGTTTATTTGCCGAACTACACGAAAAATACACAGAACCCGTAATAAAAAGGAAAAGACATATAAATGAAACTGATATAAAATATCACAGTTTCCAAGTTTAATACACATTGTCAGGTCTTTAGCGATAAATAAGAGGTGATTTATTTTTACCCTACGCACGTTAATTTGCATTCGTCAAAAGCGAAATTTGAAACCTTTAAATACACCATGCGTATAAACGCAACGATGCTTTTGATACAACTCTCACTCTCGACAGACCTTTTGCCTTCCTGTTTCACATGTAAATGTGTAAATTCTTAAACAATCGGAAATTTAGCATCGCTTATACAAAGCTTGTCACTACACTGAGCCCGTGAAATGCCTGTTTTAGGCAACAACAGGGAAAAGCTTGAGTTTTTTCGAGCGACTTTATGTTAGAGCGTTTTGTCAAATAGTCGTTTTGAGAAATATCGCAACAATTTCCGTAACATTAAAAACTTAAAGTGGATAATTTACCCTATGAGGAAAGGAGCAGCGCATTTTTAATGCATGTGTATCATTTGTCATTATTTGATCGCACAAAACGGCGACGCTTGCTCCTCATTTTTTGACACACTTGTTGGATAAACAATAACGCTCGCGATCAAGTTCGGTCCGTTTGTCCGATTCATTTCTCGCTAGATCACTCAAGCAGCAAGCTCATAAGTTTCTCGACTTGAAATTCGATTCTTCTTCTTGTATAGTTAAGAAATTATTTTTTTCGCCAAGATTAGGTCACAAGTTTGGGGTGCGGCCTATACGCGGGTGCGGCCTATACGCGGGTGCGGCCTATACGCGGGTGCGGCCTATACGCGGGTCAATACGGTAGTTTGCCATGTTTTCCTTTAAAATGGCATGCATATGATTTTTTTCTGGGAGGACATGTACACCCGTGAAGGTCCGGAGTAACCTTAAGTCCTCTATCAAACAGATTCAACATCATCCAACATTCTTGAACATAACTTAACATTGCACAACTGTTGAACAAAGTGGTCAAACAAATTTGACATTGTTTTTCACACCTGGGAACAATCAAAGAATTCAATCGGTGTCATTCAACACACTCACAGTGGCCAATTGCATTTAACATGTTGAATTCAAACAATGTTGATTGAATGGTGTTGAATGGAAATATTGGAAAGGATCTTGGCAAAAGTGGATGCCTTTTCACTTGACTTCGATTCTTGTAGTGAGTTTTAAAGTACATGCACAAATAGGTTGACAATCGAGATTTGAATTAAAGGAGTTTATTGTAACAACATATCAGTTTTGTGGATACCTTTTTTAATTTTTATTTGTCATTGGCATGAAATAACTGACCCTTGAACATTATTTTACTAAAATTGCTCAGCTTCCACTGTATCTGTGGCTCCAATCAATGTCTTTGCAACTATCTTCAGCAATTTGACAAGGAACAGTAGTTAGCTGCAAAAATCAGGCCTCCTCGTGGTTTGCTCTTAAGATCAAAGAAGTGCTACACATACTTTGGGAAAAACCAACACTCAATGCACAGGTCAAACACGTGAATTGAAAACTTTCTGTTTAATTTATTCACTATATTATAATTGTCTTCATTACTGCCATTATCATTGGAATTTCTTTACCACTTATATTCTACTGCACACTATGTTCAATTTCACACTGAAGATGACAGATGTATCTGCTGAAACATGCATGTTTGTAAAACTCAAGAGTGTCGTGTTGTTCATTAAATTTATAACATTACTGCTATTATCCAGACCATATCTGTATAGGCTTGCTGTTTGTTAATGCAGCATTGGCTGAATTTATAATAGAGATCAATAATCTTTCTTTACAAACTTGGGCAATTATTTTTAGTTTGTCTGATAATTCATCTGTGTATACATGTAAGTACAGGCAAACATACAAGCTATCCATGTCCAGATGACTTATTATTAGCACAGTTTATATTGGGGATGTTGGGAGACAAAGTGCAAGTGCAGAAGCAGATCATGGCTAGAATTATAGTAAATTCTGTTTCAATTTTTATCCTGTTTGCAGATGTAGCTGAACTAGAATTGTTGGATAAGGCAGAAGAGAAATGTAAAATGTGTATTCACGTCCTTGAAAAGGGGTAATTATTTTTATTAATTTAAAATATATAATTGAGAAGAAAAAGAAGAATTTTCAGGTTAAGTATAGTCCCAGGGACTTGCTGTGTTTTTAAACAATTAAAATCATCTTAAGTTATAAGGCTTGATGTGCTGAGGGTAAAATGGAAATGGAAATATACATGTATGTAAAATTTGATTTTTTTTAGAAGTAGCTTATCAAGTAGCCATTTTATGAAGACAGTGTAAATTATCTTAGAGTGTTAGCAGCAACCTTTATGTTTTGAAGCACTGTATATACCGGTATATCACTCCTTATATGTTCAACAGGCAAGGTTCTGCAAAGAAGGGGATTCTGCCTCAAGTTGTGCAGCAATATTCAAAGGTACATTTTGCTTGCAATGGTTTTGAAAATGACAATTAACACTTTATCAGTTACAGTATTATTTTATTACTCTTTTATTGAATTTGAATATTCCAGGCCCTTCTTGATGCAACATATGTTGTGGAATGCCGACTGGTAAATGAAGACTTTCCACAAGACAGGAGTGCAAGAGAATTAAAGCATTTAATTGGTAACATCAGTGGCAAATGTTTGTACTGTCGTTTTATTTGTTTGACTAATTAATTGGTAACATCAGTGGCAAATGTCTATCGCTCTCATTATCGTCTAATTGTCTTAAGTGCTGGACCTTGTCTGTCATTCACCATCACACTCTTTCACCAAATTAATTCAATTTTAAATTTTCTTAAAAAACAAGTTGTTTGATAATTTTTTTTAAAGTACAGTATATGGAGGCACACAATAGTGGTATGTACTAGAATGTTTTAAGCACTAAGTTGCTTGACATGTAGTATTTTGGTCTTACCGTAATAAGTACTATCACTGTATGATGCCTACACTCACTGTACAGTCAGTGACACGTTGGCAATGAGATCTTGCATGCATAATCAGTTATTGACAAAATCATTTCATCATGAGAAAGCATTTCATGTGTTGTTTTTTAATGTAATTTTCCATGAAGGTAGAATAGACCAGCCTGAACAACTGGTAAATGAGATGTTTGGATCAGAAAGTAAGGCAAGTAAAAATATACGTGTATGTATATTTGAATAATAAAGGGAACACCAGTTCCTCCTTACCAACACTATGTGAGCCTGAATGCAGCCATTTCCTATTATCTTCCTTCACGCATTTTTATGTTTCTTTTTACACTTGTTTCATCTCCCTCTAATATGTACACCTCATTTTTAGACGGACTAATGGTTAGTTTGGCCATATTTTGTTCCTTAATTTCACCTCTCTCTAAGGTTTGTGAAGTTTAATTTCACTTCATTATAAGACGTATAAAGTACTTACAATCCCATCCTTCGTTATTTATTGTCATCCTCCGAGCAGTACATGGAGAGGAAAAGGCCGGAATTGGGGTGGCAATTGAGAGAAAAGAAACAAATGATCTGTAACTGATGCTTTTGTGTACTTTTTTCTTCCATTGTAGCCAGTTGAAGTTCTAGGTACAGACCTGGTGGAATGTCTTTATTGGAGACGTGGAGCTTTATTCTACATGTACTGTCATACATTGTTTAATGACAATGAAAGAAGGCATCTCAACAGAGTTCACTTGATGGAGGTATGGGCTAAACGAGATAATTTAACTATTGCTCTTAAGTTCTGTTAACTGTACTTTTGATGGGATCGTTATTCCCAGTGAATGCGTCAGAGAAAATCGCAGTTATAAAAGCAAATTTTGAGTTGTTAGCTCCCACGAGTCTGATACAGCTCACTGGTAGAGAATCGGAACTAGTAATTGGAAGGTGATAGGATCGAATCCTGTTGTGAAAACTGGGATTATCGTTTCCTTTTCTTTCGAGTATGCTTGTGTCAATTACTGATAAAGAACCTAGTGGTTTAGAACCCACTGGCAGAAATTTGCCATTTTAATACCCAAAAATATAAGAACCTGTTTAGCCGAGCAAGATCAAGCAGGTTCTTATACGTGGTTTTATTGTTATTATTATTATTATTATTATTATTATTATTATTATAAAACTCTTGTTATAGAGATAACACTACATATACATTCTGTAATCAGTTTTGTTAGGCTTAATTCATAATACAGTTGTGAATAAATACTGTATATTTAAGGACCAAACCAAGTTTATTTATTTTTCTGGTAATCAACAACTATATCTTCTTCATAGAAATTAAGAACCTAATTAAGAACCTACTTACCCTAAATTGCCAATAACTACCCCAAAATACAAGAACCTATTTTGCCAGACTTCAAATAATTTAGGTTCTTACACGCGGGTTTTTACTGTACATCGTTCACAAACAGTTTCTCACTTTCAAATTACAATGATGTTCTCTCATTTGTTTAACCTTTCACCCTATTTTCATATAAATGATATTTCATATATGTCATTTCCATGTCAGGGTTCAGTACTATGGGGATTTATTAGCAGCGTCAAGTATCATTGTTACTGTAGCGCTTGCTATTTTCCAGTCCTGAGTAGGTTTACCGGACAACGTGAAACATTTAATTTCTAGTGGAACAACACACTACGTCAGCTACATATAAAAGCCCCCATACTTGAACCGCTGACCTACTGATCGTAAGTGCACTGCCGTTACTTGGCTAGTGTTTTACAGCGGTCAAACGTTCGACGCGTGAGCAGTTCCCACCATAATTTTGCAGAGAAAAACACCGAAAACTGTAAAAACTTAACGCTGTTTCTGAAAACTTAAACTTTTACGTTTACTTTGTGTTCAAAATGAAGTAACATGCATCCACAAGTTTCTCAGCGCGAAATTCGGTTTCTGTAGACATTTTATACATCGTTTTCATGCGAACTTCACGCTCGTAAACGTTTGAACTGATTCAAATTTCAAGCCTATGAAGGCTTGAAGGCTAGTGTGCCTACACGTGTACCCCAGAATGGTATGGTATGGTAAGGTATGGTAACTTTATTTAAACACGGTATTTCCTTCAGGTATACATTTATAGAAAAAACTAACTTCCTAACTCTGTTTCCTTTCTGTACCCCTGCAGTGTGCCGAGTCAGGAGTCAAGTATCTTGAATCGATGCTGAGTGTTCGTTCACCTCTTATTTTGGACGAACAGGAGAATGTCGACGTAAAGGATATCGATATGGTCCACCTATTGAAAGAAGGTTTGTGCTATTGTTTTCGTGAAGGACCCTGGGTAATCATGTTAACTAAGTAGACAATCCTAACTAACGTCACAACCAACTATGCAGTCGCTGGTTGTATATCATGCCATTGCAGCATGTGCACAAGACATTAAAAAGGACCAAAAAAAGCTTGGAAACGCAAACGCATATTTTGACATCCGTTTGTGGACGCAGATCTTTTTAACTGTTTACTCTGTCACGGTTCCATCCTCACAGAATATTCGACCTCGTAGTCTAATTGTTAAATGTCTTAAATAGCAGACAACACCGTGGCACGAGCCCATTATACAAGGTTACTTTAAAAAAGCGATTTAAAAAGCGCTTTTATTAACCTACGTCGATCACTCGCTGAAATTGTCCTTACGCTTTTCCCACGAAAATTCGAGAATGACTTAGCTGTACCAAGCCAAAATAAGTTGCTCTCAGGGTAGTTGCAAACAGTTAAGTAAGGCAGCGTGCTTTTGAAAGGATAACGAAAGCCACCAAGTAAGGTGAAAGTGACGTCATAAATTGAACATTCTGCTGTCTTCCAAGTTTGCGTCTTGTTGAAGTGATGTTCAATCTTGGACTTCATGATTTCTCCCTTTTTTCGCCTTTCAGTTCAGAGCAACTGAGTTTTACTCACGGAAACATGTGAGGGGAGGGGTATACGTTATTTTCGACATACCTAAAGTCTTGAGCAAGTCTTGCTGGTGCAGATGTAGCGTCGAACGGATAAAACCGTGTAACTATTTTTTTAACATAATGTAGAGGAGGCGTTAAGAATTCCAAATAAAAGTTCCTTAGTGTCTGGGTTTAAATTTGTATTATTGGTATCATTAAACCAACCAACACAAAACATGTTTTACTGTCGTAGGTGTTTTTAGCGACACTCATCTCCTCGCTCTCGTGTATGCCGGTGAAATGTGCTACTGGCATTGGCAGATTGTAAAGGGAAGAAAGACGGACTTGTCTACAGATGGGAATTCCGAGGGAAACTTTGATTCAGTATCAAATGGAATTAAATTTCTTCAAAAGTTTGTGGATGTTGTCCAAAAATATTTTCAAGGAAAGGGATGGGACTGCTCCAGAGCTGAGCAAATTCTCGCCGAGTTTCGTGCATCGTGATGTTGAATTATTTTATTTCAATCCAAGATGGCGCTGTTGTAGCGAAGCGCGTAAGGTTGCAGTCAATAATATCGTTGCTTCTCCACTGGTGGCCTGCGAACAGGATTCTAAGTGGGGTAGAGTTTGACAAGAAAACGGCCAGCGGAGTGAACGCGAGCGAGCGTAAGCTATAAAGGGGTTCATGGTGTTCAAACGCAAAAAGCTACGTCACTTCCGGTCTATCAGAGCCTTGAAGTTTGAATCAGCTCAACGTTTACGAGCGCGAAGTTCGTATGAAAACAATGCATATCACATCCCGGCAAACCGAATTTCAGAAACGGCGTTAAGTTTTGCCGTTAGAGTGAAACTTTCGACACTTGTCTGTATTTTCCTTTGTAAAATCGTGGCGGGAATTGAGCACGCGTGGTACGATTGACCACTGTGAAATGAAGGGTGGAGTGAGGATGGGGTCGTCGCTCCTCACTAGACTCACTGTTTTTTTTTTTAATCAACTTATCTTCCACAAAGGAGCTTGTTCACAGGCTTCTTTGCTGGTAGACTATGATAAGAGTTTTTTTAACGAGTTAAAAGTCCACTGTGAAATGACGTTTAAATTTTTAACCGTCAATGGATGAAAAACATGTTTTATCGTCAATCACCAATAAAGGTGACGCATGAAATGTTGAGTTGATAACTTTAAACCGACAAATGTGGTTAACGTAATTTTTAGCAACAAACGTGAATGTTTGACTTGAAAAGATTCCGCGTCAAAGATCCAATGGTTGGAAAATTAGCCATCAATTATTATCAAAATACTACTTTTTTGACCGTAAACTGTCACAGCCTTATCGCAACTAAGAACCTCTGGCAATGGTAAATGTAGATTTATTGTTTTTTTTATGTCTTGAAATACAAAAAGGAAACTTTCGCGTTTTAACTGGATAAGTCCATCATTTGACGGCTTGTGTATCATACTGGGAAGTGATCTGACATGTGTAGGCAAAAAAAAAAAAAAAATTGTACACCGTTGTACCAAAGGGTTGTCGTGGGGTAGGTGAAGACTGAGGCAATATCGTTGGTTCTTCACGCCTCAAAGCACTTGTGTTACCAAGAAGGAGATAAACAAACAAACAAACAAAAGTTAGCCACCGTGCAGGCATCAATAAAAAGTTTTAGAGTGGAGCAAAAGATTTACGCCATTGTATTAAAATGTAGTCGTAGTTTAACGTCAGTTATACCGTTAGTTCTCACGCCTCCAAGCACTCGTGTCACCAAGAGACAAACAAATTTTAAAACAAACAGAAGTCAGCTGCAATGCAAAACAATTGAAAATTACAGACAAAAGTTCGACGTTATGAGCTAGACAATTATTATCGTTATTTTTTCTCTTATTGTGGATTTAAAACTTCAAAATGTAAATAGAATATTTATAGTGATTCCATCACCGATGTAGAATTTTAAAAGCTGTCATTTGAGACCCACAGCTATGGTTGGCGGAATGTAGCAGTGACTGTTGCAATTTGAATTCAAGGAATGTTTCAATTCGAGGCCTCTAACATTCATTAATTACCGGGCCGGAATTGTGCACGATTTGAACTGATCAGAAGACTACAGCCGCTAGTCCTACGCGTGAGTTATAAGTAAACGTTGTGCCTTGGATAAAAATAGGCAATAAGAATAGCATCCGTTCCGTCATTTGTTTGCCTGAGGGCCAAACTTTGCCACAAAACATAAGCGATCTTGCCATATTTAGAATCTTCCTAGGAAGGAAAGGATTAATTAGGCGTGTCGTGACGTCAACTTTCAAGGAAGCGTTAAATCATGTCGTCATACAACCACTCAACTATGAACAGCGGAAGTTAATAATCTGTTTTGAGGTTAATCGCCATCAGCTACCTTATAATTGCCGCTCTATTTACCGTATTTCTGAACCTCAGAACACGCAAGCTTTTCATGACAACGTGTACACTCGTGGGAACGGGAAGTTCTGCACACGATATGTTCGATGTTCCTTAATAAGACCTTGTAAGTAAAGTAACTGCCATCGTTTCGTGTTTTGCTAAAAGTCCGCAAGAAATTAAATGGATGTGATCACGTCAAATTGCACGAAATAGTGTGTAATCCTGAGATGTTTGGGTGTTTAGGGTTCCAAGGATACAACGTTACAGCTCGCGAAATTCAAAAGATTTGTATGGGGAAATCACCCTGGCATTCTTAGCCTCGTTTTCACGGTTTTAATGTTTGGTAGAGTTAACTGAAAAATGGCTGCTCGGTTTATCGAGAAATTAATAATGTCATGCAAAAAAGGAACACAAAATATACTGACCTACAAATATTGAAGGGCCGCAACCAGAATGATACATAATGCTTTAAAAACAACAACAACAACTATAACAACAACAACAACAACAACAACCTTTTCTGCCCTCGAAAGTCTGAGTTTTGTTTTGAAAGAGTTGTGAATCGTGCAAATTTATAGATTTCAAGCGAGAAGTGGCTAATTTCCCCCGGCCCTGAGTTTGCGAAAGTTTCATTGATATGTCGCCATTTTGAAGGGGGGGAGGGGGTTGCCCTGCAAGTCTGACCCCGTTTTCACGTTTTTGATGTGCCCTTTCGCTGCTCCTAATTAAGAAGTACGGCACGCACCGCAGTGATTTACTTTGACTTGATCCTTCGAATTAAGTAATTGGATTCTGTTTGTAACTGTTTCTTCTTGGCGACATGATATCAACGGCGGCCATTTTGCATTGTGTGTTGAATTTTTAAACGTAACCGAAACAAAAGGGAAACAATTTTAATAGTGCTACTCTTAAATGTATTTTAATTCACGTGACTGAGTTCTTAATCAGCAATATTGTGTTTCGTTCCGCACTAGCTTGGAACTCAATTGTGTATAATTAAGAGCCGTAATGCTTCTTCATCACAAGAAAGTGCTTCAATCGTTTCATGCAACTTATCCAGACAATCACTTTTAACGTAATTATTTGAAAGGAAAGATTTTCATGGCAGAAAACACCCGCCTGAATCCACGGAGGAAGTTGCGATAAAAATAAGTTATTAAACTGAAAATGACAATATCACCCGAACTATCTTGCTTGTCTTTTGTTTTCATAAATCATGACTTTGCAATACGCAGTTGTGACAAGACAGAATACACTCGCCTAAATATCTTCTTTTCAAATTTTTTTCAGTGCCCAATTATGATTGGAAAAAAAACACCGAAAAAAGGGGAGAATTTAATTCTTATGACTGTAGTTTTCGGTGAAAACTTCCGTACTTTTAGCATCTTGTGCGACTTTAGGACACAGCTAACGTTTTGACTCTATATACGTGCATCTTTTTATTCACTCTTTTGCGTATGATTAGTTTTTAAAACGGTTAAAAAACAAACAAACAAACATATAGCTAAGAAAAACCAACAAAACAACAAAAAAATAAGCTTTCTTACAAACCAAAGCAAAGGCTTTGATTTTCGAAATACCTAGAAACCGCAAACCAATCTTCACTTGTGCTTGAGCCAGTTTTGTCACTGTTTATCTGTTTCTATCTAGAGTTTTGACTGGTTTGCTGGCTATAAGCCTTTGTTTTATTTGGCCTTGTGCGATTATGCTGGCTTGTGTCTCATGTATCCAATGAAAACGCCCCTAACATGATCATTGTCTTATTAAGATCTTTTAGACTTTCTGGGATCAGAAATACTCGGGATAGAAAGCCGTCGTGTTTTGGTTCCTTAACCGTTTCACTCGCAAGAGTGCCTAAAAACAAAATTCAAGACAAATCCTAAATTTCATTTTGTAAAATACTGAAATATAAATAGTACCATGTGAAAGAACTGCTGACGAGGTTTCATTTGAATGGTCACACCATAGGATTTCATCCACAGACTCAGAAGTTAGAATCACCTTAATGTCTTCGTAACTGACTCTGGAAGTGAAAGGGTTAATTACCTTGCGCTCATTTTGCTCGCGATAACAGAACAAAATCAGACGTAGTTTACTCGTGATAGGAGAAACTGTCGCGTTGTTTTGGAAACTCTTTGACCTGCTCGCAGTAGACAATAAACTTGCCTTCACTGGAGGGTTGATGTAACATTCCACACATTCTGTCATTCTCTGTGCGACCAAAGTAAACATAAGTAAGCACGGAAGGGAGCTTGCTTCACATCAGACAAACTAGAAAGGAAACATCAAACCATATTCTTGGATGATCTTTTTGCTTTGACTACGCCGGAATAAAATACTCAAAATATTTCATGAAACACTTATTATAAGTTATAGCTACCGCTAAATTGTACGTTTCAACTCCTTACTGAGCTGCGATGTGAGATTATATGCTTTACTGTTTGTCGGCGGATGGTTGGCTGTGATCTCACTACTTTGACGTCAAAAATATGTTCAAGAACGAACACTACACAAAATTGCCTTGTTTTTCTTAAACCTCTACACCCATGAGGTTTCCATTCTATTGCTTTTCTAATTTCCAGAATCACACAATGCAGCTATACTGTAAACTGAGCGGCTGAAATCGTTACGTGTGACCATTGAAATGAACGCTTCGAAGTAGCGCGTTCATTTAGCAAAGTTTTTGTGATACACAAGGTGGCCATAAAGTTTGCGGCGTCTGTGAATGAAATCTTAAAATGCGACCATTCAAATAAAAGCTCTATTAATACCTTCCTGTCACTGGTGCTATTTATTGTGCAATGGAAGGTGTTTTTAACTTTTTAGGGAGTCTGCAAATGAAACCCTTAAGTATAACTGTACAAGTGGCAGCTCTTGAGTGGTGGTTTCAGTCGAAGCTTTTTGTTCGTGAAAGTTTTGCAAAATGAACTGTGACATTTTGAGTCCCTTTGGAAAGTGATAGTGTGAAGACTCCCTCTAATGTGCATAGGAAATAAGAAAAGCCAAGTCATTTAGAGTATTGCCCTGCATCAATACCCTTAATCGGTTCCCAGACGGTTGAACTAAAGGATTTAGTGGGTCATCGAAACCGCCTTTAATTAGGCTAACAATTTCCTCATGACAGCCTTACTTAGATGCATACTTTTGTCACGCGGCGTAGTGCATGCATGTATAGTATTTACTCTTTTGAAACTCCGGAAGGAAAACAGACGGTCACAACAAAAGAATTACTTCTTTTTATCTCCTGTAACGCTAAATAATGAGTCTGTTTGAATAGTTGGTGTATTCCCGGAGAGTTAATTGCATTCCTAACAGAGTAAATTCGAGTTAACAGAATTGAAACTTAACGAGAGGCAGACACAGGAAAAACATTCTCACAACACAAAACAAACTATTGAGGAAAGGTTATTTACATTTTAAGCGATCTAGAGGCAGATGCACTGACGAAAACAAAGACAAATCACTCAAACCCGATCGCTCTAAGTAACCGTCATTTTCATGAAATTGTTTCGTGTGTTCTTTAAACAAACAGTCTCGCGCACAAGGCACCATTAGCGGTACAAAAGCTGTTTTAGCGCCCAATATCGAGGCAAAGATATTCTTTATAGACGGGGACCAGTTGTAAATCTCTCTTGAAAAGAGACGCGTCAAGGTGACGTGAATAGGGAACAAAGATGTATCAGCCCTCTTTTGTGGGTATGCTAATATCATCAACACCCCCTAAAGGAACCATTAGCGTCGAGCCAAGAGCGTTTTATTGTATTTAGAAGGATTACCGCGGGCTGTGATTGATAATACTCTATTGACCCTTGAGTGAGGAGGTTCGTGGGTTGACGAACGAACTGACGAGGCAGCACTCGAAGATAGTATTTTTAGATCAATTGACGCCGAAAAGGTTTGCGATACGCGGAAACTGGCATAATAAATTTGCAACGAGAGAGAGCGGTTCGTTCATTTCTGGCTCTGCACTCAACGGACACACACTTCCGTTAATTCGGCTTCGAACACTGGTAATCAGCCCTAAGTGAAAACACAAGCAAGAGAGATTCGTTGACGTGTTTTATTCACGCAACTGTACTCTACAACGCAGGCAACATGGAAATTGCCTCGAACTCCCTACCGCTGCCTGGAAGCAAACGAAGATATACGGAGAGAATTAAGAAAGAAAAGCTACGAAGATCCAGCTCACCGAACCACCTTGGATTTCCGAAAGGGAAGTTGTTCAATCAAGACTATCATTATATCAGGAGACATACAATACCTGAAACAAATGTACCAACTATTGTGATCGACTCTGCCAATGAGGATTTTGATGGACTCGAAGAACTGAACAACAATTACATGTATGATGAAGGCTTCTTGCATCCTTCGTATGCTTTAGATGCCGCTGTTGCGAGTAATGATTCTCATTTACTTCACGGCATTTTAAGCGCCGGTAACGTTGCGATGGACACTTTAAACGCAAGCGGTGGAACAGCTATGCATGAGGCCGCTTTTCAAGGAAAAGTTGGATGCTTAGAGGTATTTCTGAAGTTTGGAGTTCCAGTGGATATAAGAGATAAAGAAGGATGGACACCACTTCACGCCGCTGTATGCGGTGGTGATATAAGAGCTGTGATTTTCCTAATTAGGAACGGAGCAAGCATGCAAGCCTTTACAAAGGACGGACTCACTCCCATTGAAATCGCACATGATGCTAAAGACAAGAAGATGGTCCAAGCGCTTTCTTTGTTATCGGCGGGAAGCAAGCGATTTAGAACGTAGTTATTTTACAAGCACTACAGATGTAGTGACTTACTGCGCAAGTGTTGTAAATGCGTGGTAGTTATTTCGTGTTTTTCTTTGCATGCCCCCAAATATTCTAAGTTCGAAATATTAACTCATTGTACTTCCTGTGTGTAAGGGGGCAGGGCAGGACACAATAGTGATTGCGGTTACACTGTTTTGAATTTGTGAAAACCACAGAAGTTGCGAGACTGTACTCTCCCAGTCTTTATCTGAGTGTTTCATTTAGTTTTGCCAACCATTTCATTTCTAAAGTTGGCCAAGGAAACAGGAAATACCAATCAACCAGTTTCACTCAAAAACAATTCGTGAGACAAATCGAACGAAATGAAAGTAAACTACTCAGTAGCTTTCGTTTGAATGGTCACGGTTTAGGCTTTCATCTACACACTTACGTTATAGAACCACCTTCTACAGCATAATAAACAGCAAGAGAAGGTTTTTGAATGGTCGCACTTTAGGATTTCATTAGCAGATTCAAAAGTTAGACGGTCAGTTTCACTCTCAAAGAAGGAAGCTAATTTAGGCAGACATTTGGCGCGATCTAGTCTCAACCGTTACGGCTTCTCTTTAATAAGAGGAAGCCAGTGGCTGCTATCCGAAATTAATATTGTATTTGTATTATATTTGAGATATTACAACATACGAACGTAGAATCCTGTCAAATATTATGTACAGTGAAGTGTAATTTTAAAGAACTCTTTTAGTGAGAAAGATGTAATATCTGCATTCTATACTGACGCTCTTAACTTAAGTACTGAAGATCAGATATTTATAGTTACCACATGCTTGAAGGATAACACCATAATAAATAATTTTTATTGTACACGGAAATAATCTAAAAAAAGTTTTGCAGATATAGAATTATTTTTGGGATTTTGAGAATTTAAGTTTCAAATGAAGTTATAGTGACGTAGAGAAATTCAGTTTCTGAAATAGCGATGATAATATTGTAGCACAAATACAGTTTGCCTCAAGTCGAATCTATAGAAATGTTAGTATACGGTGAAATGAGGTGGGAAGAGATACGAAGAAATTATGTATATTCACAGCTTCAGTGATATAAGAAACATTAAAAAAATCATGTTAATTGTCCCTTTGAGATTGCGTGTTTATTTTTTCGTGTTTTATTGTTAATTATTAACGTGGAGGTCTTTCCATGCCAATGAACCTTTAAGTTCGCCTTTCAATTGCAAGATTGAAATTTATTCATTTAAGGCAGTCGGTTGGTTGCACATCCAGCAATATTCCTCTGGGAGATCATTTTCTATATTCTCATCAACTGACTCCTTGATGACGCATTGATATGGTTCGGAGAAATCAGTTGATGAACACTTGATTTTTTGGTAAATTAAGACAATATGATGTTGTTGGTGAATTTCGTTTTTCGTATTACTTGCCCGTTGACACTGTGCTGATATTGTAAGGGAAAATGAGATGTTCATCACTGGACGTTGGTGCCACAGCAAGACAATATCTTGTAGTTGATGATTATCTTTATTCTTATCGCTTACCAGTGCTTGAGATGTGTCTGCTCAGTGATATTGTAGTGGAAAATTAGATTTTATCACTGAGTTTGGTGGAACTTCAAAAGAATATCGATTCGTCTATTTGATGATTTTGTTCCCTTGCCGCTTGTAGGGGCGTCGAATGGTAAACTCCGACACTCGCCTAGAGGCCGAGACCCTTGTTTTAAAGCAAAAGACTTGGAAAGTAGAAAATGGTAAATATCGAGCCAATATAGTACAAACAGTATTAAGACGGAATCCATTAGGAAATTGAGTAATTTTAATTTTCAGTGGACAAAAATCTTGTACCAGAATAATTTAAAGCACATCGCATTCTTTTTTACATTTTTCGAGAGCTATGAATGTAAT
>Ga0126336_10000589_pt1 | contig 15609 bp, 13 predicted proteins | sample SidCmetagenome_FD_92530 | JGI IMG/M metagenome (GOLD analysis project Ga0126336, IMG submission 92530) | Coral microbial communities from El Islote,Puerto Morelos, Mexico - Siderastrea C C metagenome | ecosystem: Host-associated > Invertebrates > Cnidaria > Coral | place: El Islote,Puerto...
AACCTTTGTCTTACTTCTACGTATTTTCAGTACAACGGCAAGCACTACAAACAGTTGCACGGAACAGCTATGGGCTCACCAGTTTCCGTTGTTGTTGTTGCAGAAATCGTTATGCAAAACATCAAGGAACGAGCCCTCGCAACTTACAAACGAGCACTACCACTCTGGCTACGTTACGTTGACGATACCTTAACAGCCGTACACAAAGACGAAATCGACGATTTTCAAAACGCCGATATACAGTTTACTAAGGAGATCGAGGAAAATGGTAAAATACCTTTTCTAGACTGCTTAGTTATCTGCGACAATAACGAACTAGGGACGGCAATTTACAGAAAACCGACACATAACGACAGACTGCTCGACCAATCATCTTACAACCCAACTTCTCACAAAGCTACGACTATACGGACCCTGACAAGACGCGCGCAACTAGTTTGTGGCTCACCTGACAGCTTAACGGACGAAATCAAGCACTTAGACAACGTTTTCAACAAGAACAATTGCAATTGCAACTTTATTAGAATGGTTCCCAAGAAACGCGCCCTTGGTTGGGGGACAAAGCTTTGAACGTCGTGGCGTTTGTCCCTTGGCACCCAGTTTCCTCTAAGGCAAAAGGCAGGGTTTGTTGATAACCTGTGTGTGTTGAAATTAGCAAACCAGAAAGCTGGAAATAGATAACCAAGCCTGACAATTAAGAAAGTCACAACAAACCTTTTTCGAGATAAAAATCAAGTGATTGTCTGGTACTTATTATTTTTCTAATGTGTCAGGTTATAATATTGATATATCGGTATATTCATTGTCTGATGTATGAGTTTCGTTCCTTTCAAGTCCAGTGTTGAAGAAGCCAGATATCTGCTAGCATCCAGGCGAGGCTCCTTTCCATGTGTTGGTCGAGGCATGCGCCGTAGGAGTCTTGATATGGTGGCCGAAGAGCAGCCAGCCAATCTCGCCAGTGGAGACAAAGCTTTGACGCCACTAGCTTCTCTTAGGGTTCCACGCCATCGAAATAGGTCACGCAGTCTTGATAACAGCCTGGAAACCAGCACCAGTTTTGCTGCTTTCAAAGAATCCCTGAAGGTAGGTTGGTTACCTCAGTAAAGTGAAACAAAATATGTTTTGTAGCCTGTTCTAGGCATTTAGTTAGCTGGGAGCGGCGCTCACGTCACCGCTTTCCACTGTCTAAACGCCTGGAACAGGGGGAAAAGTTTTGTAGCTGCTAATGCTTCACTCGTTGTAACTTAGTGTCACGTGACCTACCTATTTTTAAATTTTAAAAAGATCTAACGAAATTTATTTTTGCACTCACTTTCAAGAACGTATGAGCAAGATACATTAGAATTACACGTTGAGAATAAAGCAAACTAAAAATAAATGCAAATAAAACAAAAATTTGAAGAGGATGAATAAATAAGAGAATGGTTTAAAGATAGTAGGGATCGATCGGATAAATGAGGAAAACTGAATTCCGTGTATTTGCAGATAAGTTAATTTATGAGTTCAGAAATTAGTAAAGAAGCATTCTGGAACCGTTCATCTTTCGTAAATGTAGTGGCGCAAAAGAGAAGTTGGAAATTTTATTATTACTTTAAATCCATCGGACACTACTGATAGATCAAATGATTATTGATGGCGGAATTGTGAGTTGCATTAAACCACTGTAACACCATTTGGGAGGTTCAAGGTGAGTAATATTCAGTGAGAAATTTGTAAAGATAGTTTCTGGATAACAAGTCCTCTGCCCAGCAATAACTGCATACAAAGCCTAATATTTTCTTTCAAACAGTCAAACCACCATTGGCCTCAAACATGGTGGACTTGCTAATTTTATCATACTGTTTTGCATGAGGTTTAGCCATTATAGTAGGAGTAGCTAGATCACTTGACTACCAGCTGCAGAGAGCCTATACAGTTGAGTTATTTTCTCAGTAGCAGGAACACCACTGACTTGAACACGGCTTTTCTTTGTCAAAACCGCTTTAAATCAAAACAAACTTGTTTCCTAGCTACATAGCTTGTAACTGTATTGAACTGAAAAGAGTTTGTCTACACTTTATTTCAGTTACGCAACGTCAAGAAAAATGTGCTTGGCACCTGAGGAACCTGAGCAGTCTCAGTAGCTTAATAAGCTTTCCACACAGCCAGAAAGCTCGGTCGACAAGCATCATCTTATCTGTGATGTACATTGTGCAGCCTAGCACGCGGCCTATTGCAGCTAAAACCCTTACTTTTTTAACTACCTGGAAAGAATTGTATTAAGAGTCGTGGATGGGGTGTTACCTAAGCTGAACGTGTGTGCGGTAAATAAATGAAAGCGACCCATTCTTGATAATTTTGATGTGCATGGCATTATGGATAGGCGAGGGATCTCGGGATCAAGATAAGGCGACCGAGTCATGAAACCGTAAATCACGAGCAGGAAGGAAGGAGAACAACATTCAGTTTCCGTGGGATTTTGATGAGTTACGATTATTTTGCAAAGATTTTACCTCTGATAGCGAGATGAGATATATATTGTGGGTTTCGGCGCTGCTGATGGCCTGTGACGTCATCCAAGATGGTTGCCAATATGGACATTACCTTGAGTTTTACCCAAAATTAGAAATTATTCAAAAAGGACAGAAATTTAATATTTTGATGCTAGACACAAAATATGACTTGCTTAAACTGTTTGCTGCTTTTGTGAACAATTTGTGCTTTTTCACCTAAAAAGGTGAAAAGCACGCATTTTTTTTTACCAAGAAATGGCTTGAGCACCCGATACATTTGAGGACATATCTTGTAACCATAGCAACCAATTCTCACCAAACTGGTGTCAAAATGTGTATAATAATTCGTCTTGGAAAAATTCAAGAAAAATCTTTGCCTCCCCCCCCCTCCGTCCGACGGTTAATTAACCGTTTTTTGTAGTTTTTTTTATACAGACAACTTGTTATTTCTGTTTTCTTTACCACACTGCCTTGTATGTTGATCAACGCTAATGATTTTGTCAAGTTAATACACGACATCAAGGTTCATCAGAGTGGTAAAGAGTATGTTCCAGTGTTAAATTTAAGTGATATTGCCGGCCATTAAAACAGTCCTCTGCGGAATATCATCACTATTTGCACAATGCTTGGATCCTCTAATGTTCAGGAAGTATTTCTGTTTTTTTTGTTCCTGTTGAATTTTCATATTAGCAAACAAAAAGTTCTCATAGAAATGAAAAATTGTATTAAACAGTAATAGAGTACGCGGTCTAAAGTGACTGAATTGTTTGCAAGACTTTACTGTTCTATTCTATTTCCATTTTGGCCGTGTTTGTACTTGGGACTGGTAACAATTTGGTACTCCTCCATGTCCTCGCACAAACTTGAAAATATCGAAGAATGCGTTTTTGCTCATTTGGTGACCAGTTTGACCCATGTGGTGCAGTAGGGTAGGCACCACATGATGTTGACATCATTCTACTCCTGGCCTTTTAGTCGGACATGGGTCCGTGGCTCCAATATAAATATAAAGGTTCGGGTGCGTCAGGCATCAAAGGTCGACCTAAGGCCACGGGAACAAAGGCAACCAGTAAGAAACTGCATTGCAAACGGAAGAGAGGCTACCATCGATACTTCGTCTTGTTAATACTTGTAGGAATGACTCTCAGCTGAAGGATTTCCTCACGGTTTGGTCAGTATTTTATTATCCTTCAAAATTAGTAATTTAAATTGTTCTTTTTGTTTACTACTTTGTTCAATTCCCTTCAATACAATTTTTGCAATCTATAACTTCCCGTGCCACAATGACCGCCTTTTGTTTCTTCAACCTTCGCTACAAAGAGAAAAGCAACGATGTCTATTAAGTTTCTCGTTGCGTGCGTTTCTCTTTTTGACTGAGCAAAATTTACATAAATTGACGGCATAACTTAATTAGGGTAACTTAATTTAAGTGTTTACACAGGTGATTTTTCCCCACGTCATTATCTAAGGGAAAGAGGGCTGGGCAGGAGGTCGAGGGGGTACAGGACAAATACAACTTAACAGAATTTGCCTAAAGTAGACCAAGCATTAACATTATAGTCGAGTTAACATAACCTTGTAAATAGACGGTTCTTAAAACTCATATATATATATATATTTTTTATAACTTTTTTGCCAGGCTGGCCTGGTTACCAAGATCCCAGTAACGGGGCTGGAAATTTTCCCTTGTGGACACTTCACCCCAGTTAGAGGAGAGAGTTTTCATATACGCGCGCGTTTCCTTAAATGGACAGCCAATATTGGATTGTTAATTACAGCTTATTTCTAAATTAAACCTCGGACATTAACAAGCAAACAAGAGTAAACTCATACGCCCACCGAGGTACAAAAGGTGGTTGATGGACCCTGCGGGTATTTGTTTCGTTACAATATTTAAAAAAGATCTTACCTTTATACATAACATTTGATATACTCTACGAGATAAGGGAAACATTATGGATTGAAGCGCGGCTGGGGGCCTGTAACGTCATCCAAAATGGGTGCCATCTTTTGGGTGTATTTTGCAGGGGAAGTAGAAATTATCAAAAAACGGCTGAAATTGAAATATTTATGTTAAACAGACCAAAAATCAACTTTGCGATTACATGACAACCGGGCCAGCCCGGTTAGGTGGGATCCCTGTATTGCGATACCGAGATCCCGGTTAACCGGGCTGAGATTTTGCATGTAGTCGCATTCGCCAGGCTAGCCCGTCTACCCGAGTCAGCAAAATGAAAGTGGATACTAGATTGCTCATGCGCACTAATTCCATTTTCCTGCTTGTAAACATGGCGGCGAGTGCAGCAAAATTTAAGTGGAAAGATGGGATGGTTGATGATCTTTTGCGCTCGCTTTTTCAATTTAAAAGTAATATGGAGTATCGTAACTTGGATTTTAATGCTGACAAACCCAAACAACACGAAGCCGTGAGAGAGGCAATGGCCCGAAAGTACAGTTCTGTCGATGAAAGCTGGTTTGGACCAGAAACTGTTACTTCCATTCCCGTGACGACGCACAAAAAGAAGAGTTGATTCAAAGGACAAAAGAGGAAAAGGCAGTGATTAAGAAAGGATATTCAAGAGTCATGGAAAAGATTAAGGAGCTTCGACAAAAGTTCAGTAATGCTGTCACAACTGGAACAAGAAGTGGACCTGGAAGGCTGGTATTGGAGTTCTACGATGTAATGGTCCAGATATGGTGTGGTTCACCGTCAACGGAGCCACTGCCACTTGGTGTTGAATCAAGTGAACGATCTGAGTCATTGCCTGATGAAGAGAACGGAAACAGCACCACCGAAAGTACCAGCGATGCATCATACCCAGCTGATTTGTCAGAGGATGGAGGCATTGCAACAGACAAGGTTTCCAATCGAAAACGGCCAGGAACATCAAGTCCGGTTGTGCAGTTTATTGATAACAAGAGAAAGCATATGGAGCGACAGTTGTCGGCAGCAAAGCGAGACCAAATTTTGATTGATGAGGCAAGAGAGGACAAGTCAAGAAAGGAACTAGCTGACACGTTGTTGCAATCAAACCAAGTTTTTGCCCAGACTATGCAGGCTGTAAGTTTATCAACGATGCCTATGGCTCAGACATTGACTTGGTCTTCTGAGTTGTTGTCTCATGCACTGATGGCACCTAAGCCTCAACAGTCATTCACCTTTCCACAAACACAAAGCCCTTACAGTCAGTCCTACATGGGCATGACGGGAAATGCACATGGCACTGAATATGACGATGAAACCACCTTACACTCGTTTAGCATGGGTCATAAACAATAAGAAGGTTTTTGTTTTTGCTAAAAAATTAAAAGGTAATTTATCACGTAAAATCAAAACCAGATGTTAAAGGTTATATAGCTAAAGTTCAGTTGTTGATATTTTGCCGTGAAATCCACTCAGTTAGTTTTTGTATTTTGTACTAGTAACAGTCAACAAAAGAGGGACAGTAATATTTGCATATTGCAAAAATAGTCCAATAATTCCATGTTCACCCAATAACCATGGCAATGCTGGTAAATCAAAATCAGAAGAATTTTTTTTATAACGCCTAGTTGTTGATATTTTGCTATGATATCCATTCAGTTCCTTTCTCTTACCATCATTAATGAGTCATATGAGATGAACGTTTAAAATATTGTTATGACAACAAAAGTGATAACTAATGGTTGAGTATGGTGAAATAGGTCAGTAATTTTATGATGAAAAAACTATTCACCCAATAAGCATTTCAAGTTTCATATTCTTCTGTATCCAGTGAAAAAATTGTGTGAGTGGGTGGGTACAGCAACACATCAATCCAATTGTTTTATCTTAATCTCTTCTTTCCAACCAAACTTCCCTGAAATTACAGCCTGTGGGAAATTTTCCAGTCTCAAAAGTCAGCACACATTAAGGGGCTTGTTTTGGGGTGTGATCCCCTGTAATGTTGATATGTCTGTGCCAGCCCTTAAATACTTGATTGGTTGTTTGTCAACATAAATACTATACTGTCTATCGTTGGTTTTCACAGAACATTTGCTACCATAGCAACCAGAATTGCATAGCCCTAACGATCAACACTCAGTTATCTTGAAGTCAAAACAATTTGCTTTCAGTTCTGAATGTCTCATTTGGAAACATTTTCATTATAGTTCAAGATAATTGACTGTTTACTGCAAACATGGAAGGTAGCACCACTTTGTGGTAAGGGCGTGTGTGTGTGTGTGGGGGGGGGGAGGGGGGCTGGCAGTCAGGAGGTCCTGCATTCATGTCCCTCTGTCTAAATACTAGATGGATTTGCAACAAGGTATTGCCATGTTTAAATCCTAGGCCTTGCTATTTTTTAAAGAGCCAGTGTCACCCAAAGTGCTTTGTGCGCCGAGGTACATTTTTCATATATGAAAAATCCACCATTTTCTTGGTTGTTGTGAAGTTTGATTTGTATCTTCTTCCATCGCTGCCGTTAGTGATCCGAAAGTACTAGTGTGACTTTTCACTGGACATTTAAGTGTCTTCGTATCGATTTCACGGTGGGGAAGGAGATCTTTAAATTGGATGCTTCGTAAGGCTCAGGAAAGCTGAGGCGAAGGGCGAGTTTCCGGGCTCTGCCAAAGTTGTACGGCTGAAGGAGACCGTGTATCATTAGCGGAGGGAAAGAAAAACATCTACCGGTTTCAGCAATAGTACTGACACTGTGTTTGCCGAAATAGTGCTACATTCGTTGCCGGATGAAAACGGAAGGAATTTTAATTTGCCACAAAATAACAGTAGCAACGGGCCTGCTCCAAAATACCGCTTACGGTCATGAACTTGTCCTGTTTTGCTTAATTATTCCTTGTGTTCGCTGTCTGTTTATGTTTTGTTTTTACAAAAAGTGTAACTGACTATTCTGGTTTGCGTTCATCGACATCGGTTGATGCGATCAATCGATCGGACTGTAATAGATCCATGTGTACGCCATTGACTGCAAAGTCCGATCTTGAGTAGTTTTCTCCAGTGACCTCAAGTGATGAAGACGTCAATATCAATATTCTTGCAACTTGCTTTTGTCTTATATTTATGTCGAGTGGAAGTGGCTGCTCTGGTTTTACGTCCATCGAGATCGATCAATTAATCGATCGGTTGCTATAATAGCTCCATACGCGTTGACTACAAATTCAGATCTTGAGTTGTTTTCTCCAGCAACATCTAGCAATGAAGATATTCCTATTTTCAGAGGTTACTACTGTACATATCAGCTCGCTGAAAGGCCAGTGCAGCACGGTATAATTTGCGAAAAGTCCGGCAGACGCGCCAGCCAAACGCTAAAAGCTGTTTCAAAACAAAAACACAAGCGCGCAAAGCACTTTGGGTGACACTCATCTGCCTCTTTAAGGTCATCTGGTCTGCCTCCACACAGCTAGGGTTTTTTTTCCATTGTATTAATCATGTTCAAGCTAAATACAGTGATGCTTAATTAAACCACCTGATTGCATGTTTCTTTGGAGTAGAGAGTAAAAAGTCACAGATCAGTTTTGACTTCTTATCAAATTAGATCCCTTTGAAAATGACTGTGCAAAGAAGCAAGTTAAACTACAACATGTTTTTCTTTGTAGTGTTGAAACATAATATTGCACAATATAAACCACATTCTATTGATATATTAATTGATATCAAGTATATTACCATTCTTTTCATTGCAATGGTATCATCTTGGGGAAGCACTTATATTAAAAGTACCTTTGATATCAAAGTTATGCTTGACTGCTTTGTTAGTTTAAATTAGACGAAGTTTGAATAAAAAGCTTTCTGCAGTACAACACGAAATTTAAGTTGTCAAGTATAAGATGGGATGAAAAAATCAAAAGTAAACCTCATTATGGAAGATGGAATATTCAGTTTGTCACGAGCGTGGGACAAAGAAAAAATCTGGTCCCCGACGGGAATCGAACCCATGACCTCCCGTACACCGATCGGGCGTCCTAACCACTGAGTTACCGGGAGACTCGTGACGAGCGAGGTCATATTTACTGTGTTCGTTGCGACACGCGTCCTGCATACTGCTAGGATCAGCAATTTCGAAAGCACCGTGTGTAATAATAAAGAAAGAAAGATGGTAAATTTTAAGCTCGGAAAGAAATCTGGAAGATGGAATCTTCAGTTTACTCAGTGGTTAGGGCGCCCGACCGGTTACGGGAGGTCATGGGTTCGATTCCCGTCGGGGACCAGATTTTTCTTTGTCCCACGCTCGTGACAAACTGAATATTCCATCTTCCTCATTTCTTTCCGAACTTAAAATTTACAATCTTTCTTTCTTTATTATCACACACGGTGCTTTCGACATTGCTGATCCTAGCAGTATGCAGGACGCTTGTCACAACGAACTCAGTAAATATGACCTCGCTCGCCACGAGTGTCCCAGTAGCTCAGTGGTTAGAGCGCCCGACCGGTGTACGGGAGGTCACGGGTTCGATTCCAGTCGGGGACCAGATTTTTTCTTTGTCCCACGCACGTGACAAACTGAATATTCCATCCTCCTCATTTCTTTCCGAGCTTAAAATTTACCATCTTTCTTTCTTTATTAAACCTCATTGTATTTATTGTCCTCCAGAGTGGGGTACTTGGGTTTTAAGGTGACATGAATTTTTGCTTAGAACCTTTTGGGTTTGAAATTGTGACTGGTCATTTGTGACGGATGAAAACTTTCTTACTATTATGTTTGGGCACTGAGTTTTGGGTGTTTTATAGTATAGCTAGGCACACTTTCAGTGTGACAAAGGGCATGGAATTTCTTGCATTACGTTTTGAACCATTACGGCTCACTGGTATGTTTGTTTCAGGCTATGTTAAAAGTTGTAGCCTCCTATGTAATTTACTGTCACTTTTTAACACAAATATCCCCCCACCAAGCAGCATTAACCTGAGATCTACAGAATTGTGCCACAATTGTGCCACACATAAAACTCAAACCTATAGAAGTTTTTGAAAGATTCAGCACCATAACGTTTGTTTATTCGACTGACATATTTTGACAAATGTAGGAGGTGAGGGTGTCTCTAACCACGACCCCCTCGCCAATAATGTACAGGAATAAATAGGATCAGGAACGCTTTTGTTCATGTCTTCTTCAATTTGGTTTCTAAGAATTTGCGCTTTGACAGCTACCTCGGCAAGGCTTCCCCCACCAGACTCACAAAAGTTGTGAAGTACAAATCAGGCATAGACCACAGTAGGAACTAACTCTATACTGAAGTCCATCTTCCTCGTAAGAATAGACCAGCGAGCTTTCAGTGGTCCAAAAGCACATTCTATTTGGTTAAGCGGGACGGCAGAACGCTATTGAATAAAACTTGGGCGTTGGTTGTGTATGTCTCGAACTCTTTCATGCAGTAAGGTGTGAGAGGGCATGCTGGGTCTCCTATGACATAATAGGAACTTTGCTGTGGCCGGGGATTAAAGTGTTAAAGGTCTGTGGTAACTTTCCATTTCTCAAGTCGTGATTTAAGGAGGAGTTCGCAAACACTTTTGCATCGTGGACAGATCCTGGCCACCGGTAATCGACGTCCCACCATAGTCACATTCTGCTCTTACATTAAGTGAATAGTACTGCTTGTAGCAAAAACAGTCATGCGAATCAGTGGTTGGTGTCTTGATAGGGATATGGGTGCCATCAATGCATCCAAATGCCTGTGTCATACCAAACTTTAACTCAAATTCAGATACTTTTCTATGCATTTCCTCTGCAGTTCGTGGCAAATGAATATATCTGGTCCTAAATGCTTTGTAATTGCATCACAGACTTCATAAACAACTTTCAAAACGGTGGTCTGATGAATTCCAAACGTATTTGCAGTCATCCACATAGATCATCCCGTGTCTTTGAGGTAGTATAGTGTCAATGCCACTTTTTCCTCAACTGATAGAGCGCGGCGATTAGGGGATTTCGAGTTTGGAGATATTTTGGGTCGCAGTTCGTCACAGAGCTTGTTGAATTCTTGTCTGGCCATGCGAAAATTTTTCTTTCCATCTTCCTCCGGTGATATTCCTGTGATCATATTTTGCCACCACTGATCTGTTATTCCTTCATTTACCCATCTCGATCTCTCCTTCCGACGGAGCCTTCGAAGTTTCAATTCCATGTTCTTCCTAACGAACAAATTTGTCTTCCGCGCGAAATGACCCACTAAGAGATCGATATTCCTCTTTCCGTAGAGAATATAAAGGTATAGCAACCCATGAAGCTGCATAAGAGCGGACAACAATCCATCAAACTATTGAAGAAAGGCAAACAGAATCATCCGAAGCATTCTACTTGGAGCCGTTTTGAAAACACCGACTTCCCCCAAAACAACGTTCGCGCCAAAAAGTTAAGTTCTCCCCAGGCTGGCTCGCCAGCTCGCCCGGGCTGGCTCGCCTCATGTAATACCGAGCTAAAATCCACCTCGGCAAGCTGAGCCAGCCCGCCTCATGTATTCGGCCCCTTAGGGATAAACGAACAACTACTGAAAACGGCACGTGCTGATAGAAATGTCCTTGACAAAAATAAAGAAACTTACCATTGGGGGGGTGGGGGGGAGGGGGTATCCACCTCTCCCATGTTAACCCAAGGGTTAAACTGACTCCTTTTAGTTTGTCGAATTTACAAACCAACGGACGAAAAACCCGAGCAATGCTTCCTAGTAATAAAAGGTCGCGTCACCACTTTTCATTTCAGTAATTAGTCGGAAATTTATCATATGAAATGGCGGCAAAATTTTTCCCGCTAACCATGTCATGCCATGCCCTGCCATGTTTTCTGGGATCATTGGAATATGTTCTAAATTTCCCTATATTTGCGTTTCCTCTTGAAGCTGATGCAATTGCCATCACTGAATGCGAACTTATTCTATACCGCGCAGCAGTTCCTTTCGGCGGTAATGAGGACGATCTCATAACACTGACCGTGTGTCCGAGACATCGTGCCAAGTAGACTACCATGTATACAGTGAAGGTAAGTAACCAAGCAAATGCTAACCATTGTTGTTCAAATATGGAGTACAAGCTGATGAACTACATTATTTTGTTATACCAGACTAGCTGTTGCATCCTGCCACACCACGGAGAATCCTCAAGCTTCAAAAGAATAGCCAGCAAGCAAAAAAAAAGAACCCTGGTCGCGTAAACAAAGAAATGGCGTGTAAAATATACGAGAAGACAGGTGTTATTGTTGCAATCGGTTCAGGCAATCAAGTCGTAATCCTGTGATCAAGCCCTCTACTCGAGCCAGTAAAAGAGAGAAACATGACTTGAGGCGTGTGAATCAAGGCCATGCATATGCGTGCAATTTGTTGACATACTGTACATTCCAATTATAAGCCCCCCTCCGTTTATCCTTGTAAATGGAAAATCTATTTGGATAGCGCTGTATGTTAGTCTTAATTTATTTCTCATCTGCTCCTTCCGACCGACCAGTGGGGCTTATGCCGCTTTTAAGCTCCTCCATTTATAAGCCCACCCAAAACCCCTTACGAAATTGTATAAGCCCGAGGACTTATAAGCGGTATTTTACGGTACCAATTTAAAGATTACTAGGTAACTAAACAGAATAAGGCCATCTAAGAAAGCTGAGCTGAGTATCGTGAACTGTATATTTCACCAATTAAAGTCAGTGTGTCGGTATGTCCTGACTGCTGCATGGATGCCTTATTTCTCATCGTTAGGAGCGACAGAGATCTTTCGACAGCTATCCTAGTTGCGAAGTTTACATGCATTTAGAGAGGCTTGACGTTAATTTTCAACAAATGTCAAAGCACGCCGTTGCCGATAATCCTATCTGGAGACAGACTGCAGTTTGTTATGCCTGGCCAGACAAAAACAAGAGTCCACAAAAATTCATACTCTTTAGAGCAGATGGGAGTCAATAAGAGTTCACGAGAGTTAGGGGCCAAACTATAGGCAGAATGTCAACTTTAGTCGATTGCAATTGAAAGACTGAGCAGGTTCAAACTCTTCAAGATACAAAAAATGAAAATGATGCGAAATGCGGGGATACAAATGAAACTACAACTGCAATGTCACATCTTCATTTCATTTCTTCAAGATACAGTTCCTTAGAGCGCATGTGAATTTCAACTAAATAAGCCAAATGGGAGCAAGGCGATTTGAACTTTTTTGGCAGAGTATTCTGTTTCTATTCCGTTTCTGTTTGGTCCATATGAAAATTAGATCTAAATGGGGAAAGCGAAGTATTGGTTTCCCCTGAAACTAATCACTGACTTATGAATTTTCCAACTTTTTTATTTTTATTTATTTCTTTTATTTATTTATTTATTTAATTTTTGGCACCAAAAAGTGGGGGGGCTAAAGCCCCCTCAGCCCACCCCTCGCGCGGTCCCTGACCGTTTCATCACAGGAAGAAAACACCAGTGTGTACTTGCCTAAAGGTGAACTTGAATGCAAGCATCTTGCAACGTTGAATGATTCTCTTACTAGCATTTAGTGGGGCAGATTTGAACCATTTTTATGGTATCTTGATTGCGACTGGAATAAAATGTCTGAGAAAACAAAGAAACAATACACAAAGGAAATAGAGGAAGCAACCACTCTTGTTTTGGGTGCTATCGCATCGTCACAGGAAAAACCACTGTGGAAACTGGTTATCGAGTACCATATGTCAAAAGAAAGCCCTAAAATGCTCTTGCGGTTGATGTTGGGGTAGAAGCGATAGTAGACGTATATTGAGTGCGAAAACAGACGTACACGGATTCAGATACTTTTACTCATATGTGACAAGTTCAGCCAATCTGAACTCCAGAAACTCATCCCTGATATCTCCAGACGGCAGATACAAAATGCTAGAGAGCATTCTAGAGAGCAAGCTGCTGGTAAAGGAAAGGTTCCTGAGTATTTGTTTCGATGTCGCCTAGACATGAACAAAGTCAGGGAATTCTTTCTTTTTATTTCAAGATCCAATTTCGTACAAGATGCCGCCTTCGGTACAAAGAGGCTGAAACTCAACTCTGGAATAACTCTTCCCATATATACCAGCTCTTTTGAGAAGCATGACAACAACCAAAATCATGCATTTGTACCAGGAAGACTGCAAACAGGAAGGGAAAGAGCCCCTGAACGAACGCACTTGTTTTCGGATTATGGAAGTTTGCAGTGTTTCAAAACCATAGTCCCTCCAAGGTCTGGATAATACATCTACAGCTGGAATGAAGGCTTCGAAACTCTAGAGGCCCTTGTTGAAATACTATGTCGCAAAAGACAAAAGACAATAGCATTCTGGGCGATGTTGGGGAAGAGAGACTGGTCAACGACTGAGAGCAGGAAAGTAATATCTTTGAGGTGATTACAAACGCAATTTAGGACCAGAGGAGGATTGTCCTGATCACTGCACCCTGACAAGACCAGTTTTGTAGCCATTGCAACCAAAAGCACGACTTGGTATGCTCACAGTGCCAGAACATAGAGACTGTCCTTACCAGCATTAAAGAGAAAGTCGAAGCAGAGGACAGATTTGACATAAGAACAAAGGGAGCGATCAAGGTGGGAATGGGAACATGCCATAACAGTTATCGAAGCATGGAAATCCCATTTACTTCGATCCTTTCAGCACGACGTCGCCCTACAGGATGCCTTATTAATGAGCTCAGTTCTGAAACCACCTGATCATCAATGACTGGGCGATGAAGCTTCTCCCCATGAAGTACAGGGAAACGCAGTCGGAGTGGTTTGGGAAAAGAGGAATGAATTGGCATTTCTCAGCCGTCATCCACCCACCTAACCAACTCGACTGTAGGCCAACAGAAAGCGAATACCAAATCCACACTTACGTAGCTGTATTGGATGGCTGTAAACAAGGTTGGTTTGCCCTTTCTTGCATTCTAGCCGAGAAGTAGTAGAAGAACCGTAAAAGAAACGCATCCCGGTCTGTGAAAAGGGCAGTGCTTAGAAGTGACAACGCAGGATGCTATCACAAGTCTGCGCTATTGACCACAATAAACGCCACTAGTAAGCAGAGTGGTATACAATTTGTGAGGTCCGATTTTTCTGATTCATAAGCGGGAAAAGATCTTTGCGACGGACGAATAGCTCTCTGCAAACGGCGTCTTAGAAATTATGTGGCAGAAAACCATGAAATACAGACAGCTCAAGATGTGAAGAGTGGACTTGAATCACCTCCCGGCATCGCAGGTACTCTAGTAGCAGTTTATACAATAGACCCCTTTAAGATGTCTGCTTAGGTTGCTTCTATTAAGATTCCAAGCATTGCAAAGTACAACAACTTTTCGTTCGTGAAAGACGGTATTACAGTCTGGCAAGCCTATAGTGAAGGAGCAGGTCAGAAGATACCAAAGCCGAGTTTCATGAGCACACAAGATGTTTTGGGGCTGAAGAGAGTAGGTGAATGATCTCAGGAATCTGCTAAAACATTAACGCAAAGACAACAGGCAACGGCTAGAGCTAAATACCATAGCAACACTGTTACAGCCTACTCATGTTTAGAACCAGCGTGCACCCAAACGTTTACTACGCTGCAAGACTCTGATGGCCACGTGGACACCGGGCGTAATGTCATGTTACAAGAGGAAGAATCAGTGTACGATACAGTCCGCAGGCAGTGGGCGGCAATTACCACATCTGTCAATGGTCAGAGTCAGAAAACTGACTCCACAGAATGACAGGTCTCAAAAACCACTGAGCATGCCCGAGCTGTTCCCGCCATCAATGTTACAAAATGGCGGACGACAAATGAGGTTTTGCCACGTAGTTTCGCGTCTCGCCAGTCTGCTTGCGGAGAACTTCTCGTTAAAAGCATGGGCTCAGCGAAAAGAGGAACTCTTCTTGTTTGTCTAGGAGTAAGTTCAGAGAAATTGGTAGTCATTATCCACACGATAATTCCATTTATCTTGCTCCTTTTGGTGAAAATGTTCGCGACTAGTCGAAGGAGAAGTGGGCTTAGTTTTTCGTGTTGATTACGGTCACCAGTCGCTGGATAAGCTTGAGATTTGGACAACGTTCTCGTCGTTTCTTCCACGAAAAAATATGGAAGGAAACACGGCGGGGCCAAACCACCCCCCAAATGGGTCATTTAGACTAATTTTGCTTCTTTTTCATATTTCTTTTCCAAACTTGGCAAAAAACCTTGGGTTGTCGCCCAATTTATTTTAAGTA
>Ga0126336_10000590_pt1 | contig 15608 bp, 8 predicted proteins | sample SidCmetagenome_FD_92530 | JGI IMG/M metagenome (GOLD analysis project Ga0126336, IMG submission 92530) | Coral microbial communities from El Islote,Puerto Morelos, Mexico - Siderastrea C C metagenome | ecosystem: Host-associated > Invertebrates > Cnidaria > Coral | place: El Islote,Puerto...
AACAGAGGCTCCGCCTTCTTTTTTATACAAAAATATGCTGCAACAAAAAAAACTTCTTTTTTTATCCCCCCCCCCCCTCCCCAATCTTTACTATTTAATTTTTTCACTCCCCCCCCCCCCCCCCCCCAAATCCAACAACCAAACTCGAGAGAAACTCTATTCCTTAAACCAGGTTTCTGCCAATTAAAGAAGGCTCTAGTAATAAGATTGGCGTGAAACGTGGTAAATTATGAATCATTCGCCACTAGGTATAATCGTCGGCCTTTCTAGCTCAATCCTACTGAATATTATACTGGTCGAAGGACCTTGTTATTCGCGGAATTATGGTTACGTATTGTGTATAGCCTAATTGCCTGATTTGCCGCGAGTGATTTGGTGGTTGAAGGCTAAAACGAGCGTCGTGTATGTTAAGGTTCGGAGATACGTAAGGTTTAATAACATTTTGTATAGTCAATATTTATCTTTAATATATTATTTCTAATGCTCCTGTACCTCTGTCCGTGTATACTAAAATGCGTTCAGATCGAAATTCAAACCTGGTTTAAGAAGTAAGTCGTGAATCCAATAGAATGTTTTTTGTAACCCAATCAATTGCTTTAGCTTCTTTGCTAAGAGGTCGTCTTTGGTCAATCGGGTAACGAATACGATGACTGGTTTTGTATAAAATGATAATGGTACGAATAATTGTAACCTCGTCTTAAGGTTTAAACGCGTAATAGTACGTTAAGGAATAAAGGGCCTGGTTATTTGGAGTAAAGTTCGCTCAGAAAGAAGGGACAAACTCATACCCTAGCCTAGGAAAAAGGTTACGAAGCGTTTGTACGGCGAGGAGGATGACCCGCGCCTAATCAAGCCATTTTTTGCTTGTCACATTAACTCCAATGTAGGTATAAAACGAGTATTGCGACAAAATGAACATCAAAGAAGATAAATTTAAACTAACCGCATGATCCAAAGTGATTCGATTTATAAAGAAGTCTGGTGGAAATTATGAAAGGGCGTTAGTAAGGAATGCTTATGCCCAGTTATGGTCAACTTTGAATCGTTCAGTAAGGAAAACTTTAACTCATACAAACGCTTGATAAACTCGGCGCGGGTGAGGGAGTGACTGCCTAACCACTGGCTGACTTTTCTCCTTATGAACAGGCACCAATTATACGACTACTTTTTAAATAACCCAGTATCCTCTGTTTTGTTTGTGTAAACGACTCGGTTCTGATGAGGTGTAGCAGTGTTGTACAACATTATTTTTGTAAATGAATGATAAAAAATCTCAAGACAAGTACTGAAATTAAATGCGTACTAAACAATTTAATGTTTTGTTTTATTGTGCCTTGCGTATCTGTAACATGAAATTAGCCTGGGCCAAACGGCACGTAAGGTGGCAAATTTTCTGTGTGTGGTTACGACTTTTGGTGCACGATCTTGCTCAGTCTATTTTCATCCTGACCTTAGCAGGAGAGAAGGACTGAGTTTTGGTTTACATATACTCCTTTTTTCATGCGCGCGAATAAAATCATTTTCATCTTTTTTCCTGTGTTGCTGCGCAGGCCGAGATCTCCAGTATTCTTTCCATGCGTTAACTTTCCGGGCTAGATAAAAGGACTGTTTTATGGTCTACCTGACCCATATCTTTCGCGCTTTTGAAATTGTCGTTCCTGCGTTTGCCACGCAGGCTATCTCGTATATCCTTACAGAGCCGCAAATAGCAAATAGTTCGTCTTACAATAAGATTTAAATGATCAAAATTTGTCATCCCAGCTACGGTCAGACATAACGCCCGAACAAAAGTGTTTTTAAATAACAATGAGAAACCTTTTGTAGGTAAGTTAAAATCTGTCTTGGGTATGGTTTTGTCCTACCTAAATGGTGACCTTTATAGAAAAAATAATTTACAGCCGTGTTCTTCCCGTGCACGCACGTCCTGAAAACTTAAGATCGCAGACTCTGTCCAGAATAGGATGGATTTGACGAGAATTATTAAATCAATAGGATACGAGAGAGTTGATAATGGGGTCACTCGAGCACATAACAATTCAAGTTTAGCCGAGAGTGAGGGTTAACTCTCTTATCTTGTCTCTCGTTTTCGTTAAATGCGCTATTGCTAGTTTTCATGTGACGTCGTCAAAATTCTAAAACGTAAACTATAGCACCACAAAGCTGCTCTTTTAATACATGTTACCCACTAGTGAGATACATCTTCAAGGAAAGTTTCATGTCGATACATTGCTCAGTCGTATTACAAATAAAACAGTTTGAAATTTGATCAAATTCGTGACAGCTCGGGACCCAGGAATTCTGAAATTTCATAAAACCGATATTTTTGCTTTACTTTTCAATTTTCAATTATCGTGATAACGTAAAAATGTTATCTCCATAAGTTTGAAGAGAAATTGGGAATGTTGATTTCATTGGCTGCCTTATGTCTTGTGCTGACTTTTATGGTCGTCGTATTGGTGCCCCAAAGAGCGACACCAACATGGCGGACACATACTGTCTTGAAATTTTCTGAAAGTTATTTTCTCATCTTTGTTCTGAAGAGTACTATAGACCCAGAAATTGTTGTCGTGAGGATTTTTACCTACTGTTCAACTCCTTTGTGTCTGGATGTTGCTCATGCAAACAAACTCATGTTATCATAATGAAACTAAGAATAGTTCAACTTTAAAACAACGAACAGTTATGGTGCAACAAACAACAAACCCAGCAAAGAAGGGAGCTCGCTCTTTTACGGGATTCGCTTGGGACCATAGACCAACTCCTCCCGTCTACTTATAACTGTTATAAGGAGATATGTTCGCCGTCTTCAAGGAAGATAAAGCAATTGAGTGAATACGGTGGGAAAGAACTCCGCGTGTCTACTTTGGAGAGATGGACATCTTACAGGAAGATACGGCAGTGGATTGAAGTACACAGCGGAGATCAACTCCACGACTCCATCTTAGAAAGTGTGCACCTACATGCAGTTTGAGAAAAGTCGGTGTGGTAAGTGACAGTTGATGGTGTAATGTTTGCAGCGATCGTCCTCTCATAAGTGAACTATAGCTAACCTGATTTCCATATCTTACATAGGTCTGTCTTAGAAGGTGATGAGGAAACGGTGGATTGTCTGAAGTACTCAGGGATGTCAGATTTCAGGCATCCGTCGAGGCGAATTGTCTGTTAAAGGCGGGGAAAACTATTCTGTCTTTCACAGACAAAAACGGATCAACTCTAAAATGTTTTACAGGAAGCTAAATCTACGGGAGAAAACTAAGAAACGAAGCAGGATAAATTGCGAGTTTGTTTAATTTTGTCGGAATTCCTCTCTTTCACGATCACGATCCGAACTTAAAAACGTTTACTTCCAAAGATGAGTAAAAGCTTTTCTCTTTGGAGAAAATGCAACCGTTAATGTCAGCTGAGATCTCCCGGTAAGATCTAGAATGAGTTCGGAAAAGAACAAAGTTTTCTAACATCTGTATGATAAACATTTTGCTTTCTTTTGAGAGAAGACTTTTCTACAGACAACGTGAAATTAAAAGCGTGCGCAACAAAGTAAAAAGTTCTTATTATATTTGCGCTGATCTCGGAAAATTATTTTTTGTAACAGGAAATAAAAACATAATAAACGTATTTTATACCTCATATTGCCCACGATTTGCTTGGCAAAAGTAAACTTTTAAAAACCAAACACACAGATAGCAATTAAAAACTAGAATTTCGTATCATTTTTGGTTAATTACCCTTTTTTGATTGGATTTTCTAAAATGATAAATCACTAAAATTTCATTTGTTCAATTTTTATTATTGTTATATTGACATGGTTTTTAATCTGTCTTAAATTGCACAATAAATTATTTTCTATTCAAAGGCAAATAAAGGATTTGCTTTATAAAAGAGAATGACATTTTTATTTGTTCAGCTGCTAGAAAACAATTCTGCCACCGAGTTAATTCGTGGTAAGTTTCATAAGAAAGGCAAACGTGTTCCATTTGTGCACTTCCAAAAAGGACAAGATAACTATTCAAAGCTAAACAGTTAAGCGTCGAAATCTGGTAAGGCCGGGTTTTTAACAACTTTTATAGGGGCATAATCATAACGGTTTTCTTGTTTTTGGTAAAAAAAAACTTGCTCGTATATGAATTGCTTCTAGAGTACTGCAACAGAACGAAATCAAGTAGTTCCAAGGATGAATGAGCCAGAATTAGTTTTTACCCATTTTACCTAAGACACAAGAGGAGAACTTAAAAAGTGATCGCCCGACTTTTTCAAGTTGGAAATGCCATTTTCTTCCCAGCCCTTTTTAGCCAAACGTTAGAACAGTTTCTGAGCATAGCAATTGTAATTTGTGACAAAACCGGATCATTACGTTTAGGCTTGAGTTGATGCAAATGCTTCTACTGGGTTTTCAAAACGATGATACACAGTCTTTTAACCCTAAAATCTTAAAAATATCCGTCAGGAAACTTGTCTCAAGACCACAGGTTTGTAAAAACGGCCGAGGACAAGTTTCTTACCAAACTCGAATTTATTCGACCGCGTTTTCCTCACGATATATCAATCGCTAATCTGAACAGTCATACTTGATTTTGAAAATCATTTTATCATGATAGAAAATTGAGACCTTGCCGAATTTCCAAGTTTTAGGACGTCAATCATAGATTTGAAAGTTAGAACCACCTTGTTCAGCATAATAAACATCACCACAGGAAAGTACTGCTCCGCAGCTTTCATTTGAATAGTCACTCTTTAGGATTTTATCCACAGATTCAAGAGCTAGAACCACCTTGTACAGCACAATAAACAGCGCCACAGGAAAGTACTGCTCAATCGCTTTCATTTGAATGTCACACTTGGGGATTTCGTCCACAGATTCAAAAGTTTGAATCATATTGTACAGCGATGGGAGGCACTTCTCAGTAACTTTCACTGAATGGCCACACGGAACTATTTTATCCTAGACTCTAAAGTACGTACGAGCAATCAAGCACAGCATAATTAACTTTTTATACCGTGTTTGGTGGCTGGAATTGCCAAACTTAAGACTGATTACATCCAATCTTATTCAAAAACAGAATTATGTCAGTTTAGTCTAGTTTTTGTTTTCTTTTGAGACTACCTGCTTTCATGTCTTACACAAAACTATTCCTAGATAGTATTATGAAGGATTTGAATTGATTTCTTTTTGAAAAATGAAAGTGCGAAGCGTTTTAACCACAATGCTTGTTGTGACTGTCCATGCATGCATGCAGGTAAGACAATCGTTCGTTGTTTTATTGACAAAAACTCTTTTCTGGGAAGAACTCTTTATCAGTCTTATGATTCGTAAGGTAATACACAATTAAATAAAAAAAATAGACTTCTCAGAATTGGAGATGGTCTTTTTTTAAGTTTTAATTGCATGGTTATCAGTTAGCAAAGTGTTCAAAACTCAATTTCATTATCGTAAAAAAATAAGAAGAAAATAGAATTTAGGTTGTTGTTTAAGTTCTGAGAAGAATTAGCAATAATAACAGCTCAGTGCCATTGCTTTAGATGATCTTATATTAATGTGCTAGGAACAAATTTCAGTTGTTCTTTTTAATCAAAACAACGTTTAAATCGTTTTGCGAATTAAACTGTTTTGTTGTGGAAAAGAAGGTAATAAGAAACATAAAATAAACATTGCTATGTAAACGTTTTATATTGAACAAAACATTACACAAGTCCGCGACAAGTCATGTGGAATCGCAATTGTTTCTACCATTGTCACTTTTCAATTTTACTTTGATTTGACGTCCCTACCAAGAATAACTTTTGGAAAACAAAACTCATGGACATGGCCGAATTCATACGAGACGTTTGTCGTCTTGGACGAAGACCTCGCTCGTCAAATTAACCCTTTCACTCCTAGACCAAGTTATGGCGAGATGATTTGTCACTGTAACTTTTTAATCTGTTCAAATTAAACCTCTTTTGCAGAACTTTTGCCTAGGACTATTTATTTCTTAGGGTTTTACGAAACAAAATTTGGAATTTTGGTAAATTTTTTGGTTTGTCCACTTTAGGAGTAAAAGGTTTAAAGTGAATCCTGTGAAGGAGAAGTTTATCGTCTCAACTGTTTGTCCGTTTTAACATTTTCCAGATCTTTAGAGGAAATTCAGACATATAACTCTTATGACAGGGTGTTAACACGAATATTCTCGTTATAGAGACGACTTTCACTCCGGTATGAGATGGCAACTTTACATGACGTGTACGGCACAAAGCATTAGTTCTATATATCATTCTCATAAAAGATGGTTTTCATTGTTGAAACCAAATGGCCAAATGTAAATTAAGGAGGGTGAATCGAACGGTTACACCCACATTCGACAAAATTCCGATATAAATTTTCATACTGGGATGAGAATCTAGATCCCGTGCAGCTGTCAGGAGTAAGCATGCACCGGTATACAAACCAGTGTCGTGTAAACGAATGTATAGAACTACAAGAGGGAAACGAGATGAACTATAAACTGACAAGAACGATGATACCGTATTATGTTAATACTGTTATCCCCCGCCTTTTCCTAGAACAGAAGTTACCTCCCATCTCCTGAAGTTGGAGGGTTAGGGGGTATATCACCGGCTATATCAAATAATAGTCACATGCAATTGTTATATTTTCCTTTTTAGATCCTCTCTGTACTCCAAGATGAGAACTTTAATCTTCCTTTGCGGAATTCTTCTGTTCGCCAGTTTAATGCACTGTAAGTAGTAATATGCTTGTGTTGCAAGTCAAAAATGACATTCTTAAACGTGCGCCAATGAGCGATTATCATATCGAGACTTTGCTATCGTTTCACTTCTCCATCATGCAATTTCCGTTTAGTTTCTTAGGGAGAAAATCGACACTGTTTAGCAGTCCACGATAACTTCGTAATAGCTGTGGCAGTATTCTACCAGCTTCAATGGTAAACGCAGAAGTAAATCCCTCGAACGCTTTTTTCTACATCTGGTTCACTTCTTTCCTTCCAATAATGCATGTTGCTTTTTCGCCTTTTTCCTACTCTTTTAGAATGTGCACGTTCGAACTTGGTATGAGTTCTACTGATTATGCTATGCATTAACTGTAGGTTCAAATGGACATCCTTTGGCAGATGATGAAAGTGAGTTTTTTTCTGATTTTCTTTGTTATTCCCCTTCCCTCTCTAGATCCCAAAAGGATCAAGATTTTGCAGCCTTTGCTATGTCATCAACATATGATTAATCCTTTCAGGTGGCTTGGCTGATCACATAGAATTGGCAGTCCCGTCCCCAGTTTGGGGACCAGCTTAGCTTACAACTCATTGTCGCGTGTGGGTCTTGTAAGGCACGTACTGCTATTGAAAACCCGTGTACAACTCTCGCCATTTGGCATCGTCTCTGGCTACCATCAGAATGACGTAGGGTTTTAAAACATTTTCTATAACGTGCGCGACAATCATGAGCAAGATGAAGCTTTTATTGCACGAAACTGAACCAATCAGAGTCGTAGGCTGGTCGTCTGCATGATGCATAAGAACTGTCACTGTGATCACCCTCAATGTTATTCATTCAACCAAGGGTGGGGTTTTTGGGAGGACAATAAAACAAGGAGCTTGGTTTCTAAAGAAATTGTGGTGCTGCGTCGGTGGGGACGTGAAACGCAAACGTTGGATTTATCAACCGAGTTGATAAGGTAAATTGGCCACCGTAAAAAGATTGAAAGCTGACGTTTCGAGCGTTAGCCCTTCGTCAGGGCGAATCAAGGAATTGTGGGTTGCACTTGGTTTCTATAGAGTGGTGGAGCTACACTATTGTTAGGAACATGGCAACGTGAAAAACAACGATGACAATAGCCCGATAGCGGCGGTCTTAACCGAGAAGCGTACAGTCGCATGTTCAAATTTTCATACATTTGTCTGTCCATTTTTCCGCGCTAACTTGCAACGCAAAGAATAAAATTGAAATTCTTAAAACTGGTCAGTCGAGGCCTTTCCCCATTTTGTGAAGTTTGTAGCTTGATTCGGATCATTTCAGGTAAAATTGAACAAAAATCTATTAAATAGTAGTTTTCCATACTAACAGGATTTGATTGTTTTGTTTTCAATTTTTTTTTTTTGCTTATTGGTTTGTTTTAGTTTTAACGGCAGGAGCTTGCCCAGGCCTAGAAGGCACAGAGTGGAGCTTTCAAGGTGGTATCTGTCGCTGCCGTAACAACGAAGTATTGTGCACGAACACCTCTTAACACATATCGAAAAGGTATGATATTGGTCATTTCGTTATCATTTAGTAAGAATGTTACTTTGCCCCACAGAAAACATCTTTTCCCCGAAAGCCTCATCTCACCCAAATTCTAGGACGCAAAGCCCTCCGATAATACCGCGGCTTCTCCTTTGCACCCAAATAAGATACGTATGGTATGGTTCACAATTCGTTCTTTCTTAAACGTTTACAAGAGAGGGGAATTCCTTAACATACAGACTTTAAATCTCCCGGAGTCTGTAGGTTTAAAAAGAGGAAGGAAGGGTGAGCTTAAAACGCGAAGAAAAAGCCTGAAGCGCGTTCTGTGGAGTTGGGTGTTGGTAGCTTTACGTCGTGTTCCCCTGGGATCCCAGGCTCCCTCGATCTCCTGCATTCTTTTCTTGCAGAAACAATCCTATAAGCTGCACAAGTTATTTCAGGCTGAATGCTTCAGTGTAAATGATCACATTTGAATACAACTTAAGCACTTTTCAAGACGAAGAGTTTCCCTCAAACATTAACACCTCTTCCCTTGGAAAAGCTCCTCATCTGCCCCTCCCCCCCCCCCTCCCCCGAAAAAAAAACAAACACCCGTTTGAACCTTTTTGAACAGACTAATCTCAGAATGTTTTTCTTTTCGGGGTTCTAATCTGTCTGATTTAAACAGACTTTAAAATTAGTAGAAGAGTACTAATTTAATATCCCTGCTAATCGCCTCTTTATGCTTCTCTATTTAGAAAGCGCTTAAACACAAGGAATCTATTGCTGATGGACAAGTAACTACAGCACAAGGAAGATGACTCAAATGTTCTTGTTGTTAATGATAATAAAGTAGAACAGAAAAAAAGCCATTTTCCTCTCAGCTATATTTGTTTATACACTGACCCTGCTACTGATTGTTGCATGATAGGCTTAGGAATCCAGCAGTGAGCCGTTTTTCTATACAAAACCATCAACACTGGAGGGAGGGGAATCCAGGAACTTCCGAAATGTTCAACACTGTAAACAGGGGGCACTTCCAGGAAATCCAGAAACAAGGGAATGTAGCAGTTGCGGCAAGAGCGGGGCATGCTTCACCCGGAAACTGAAACTGAAATCTAGGTTCTCTGCAACGTCCTTGGGTTCTCTGAGAGCTATGTCATGCACTGAAAATTGAGCTACTTACTCTAAAGACAGCTGTATATCAAGTAACGAGAACAAACCCGTTGATTTGAGTGATAAAAACAAAAACCCAGATTACATAATATTGTTCGAATACCAGACGAATGTTGGTAAGCGACACTAGAAACTCGGTTAAACGCAACAATTTTGAAGTATAGAGCGACGAAGAACTATCAGGGCAGTACACACCTATTATATAAAGGGGGGCAGTATTCTCCCATATAAAAGTAATGGGACTAACCGTCGCACCTTCAGTAATAGTTAAACTGTGTGGTTTGCTACCGCTTAGGAAATATTAAATGACCACCATTTGAATTGTCCCGGTACGGACAAAATATAGTAGGAACTACTTTCGCGGAATAAAATTGGCATCTCGTAGGGGTGATTAAAGTCGAGCCAATGTACCGCAAGCACTCGGCCTCCGTAGAATTCTGAGGATTAAAACTCTCCCTACCGGGAAATTTTAGCTAGCGTAGCTGCGGGATTTTTACCGTCGCACGTAGACAGTACCGCCAGCTACTACGATTTTCAGTTAAGTAAGGCACGAGAGAAGTTTAGTCACAAAGTTTTAACGTTCAAATTACCATGTTGTCAAGGGCAGCTTGCTCCGTTTCCAAAGGAGACTGCACGGATCTATCACGTCACGTCATACAACAAAGCGATTCATGCAGTCTCCCTTGGAAACGGAGCACGTTGCCCTTGGCAACATGATAATTTAAACGCTAAAACTTTGTGACCAAACTTCTCTCGTGCCTTACTCAAATGAAAATCGTAGTATGCAGGCTAGGGAGATTTATGCGTCCTTAGGCGTCTGTAATTCCCGCTGTACGTTGACCGACACTTCATAGCCTTTCTCTTACCAGCTAAGTTTTTTTAAGCGAAGAGAAAGCGAACACACACCCCGTGTTTAGTGTAGAGTAATCGATGACATACTCAAATCAGAAAATATAAAAGGAATACAAATATATGATTGTACTGTTTTTTTTTTTCGGCTCTAATGGAAGCCGTCCTTCGATTTATCACTCCCATCGAATATTCGCCCCCTAATAAGGAATGTAACCATTTTAAAATAATTGCCCTACCTTTACTTTGAATAATCAGTAATCACAGTCAGGAGTGAGTCACAGTCGATTGTACTCCTCAGTCCAATTCCCGTTACTTATAAAATTTCCCTTTTGGTGAATAAAATAAATAATCGCCCTTGGCATGAGCCCATGACAAGGCAAAACTGACTGCAAGTCCATAGTCCCAATATGTTCGTTCCATCACTAGATTTTACCAGGAATTGTCTGTTGATGAAATTTGATCTGCAATCCCAAGAGTTTGGTAGTCCACCGTTCCAGTTAATCCAACCCTCCTTTTCAAACGGCCCTCATACCAGTCCTTTCTCGGTCAAGCACGCCATTTTTCGTGAAGATCAAGGTGGTTCGCTGGAGGGTAGCATTTTAATTGCTTGAACGAGATTAAGTCACGTTTACTAGTTTAAAATGGGAAAGCCCGAAGCAGGAAAAATCGTCGTACTCGAAACTAAGGTAAGTTTAGTTTGTTTTAGTTGCATTTTGGCATTTTGTGTGAAAGGTTATAAGCGTAGATTAATGTGTGGATTGTAGCTCCATGTCGACAAAACCGGTAACGAAGGAAATCGAAACTGCATGTCTTGTACGGTTTTGGAGACGAGTTGTCGAGTAAGACAAGCATACTTTTAAATTAAAGATGACTTCGTTAGCTACAAACCCCGCGTTACTTCTCTTATCGTCTCAAGCATCATCGATATAATTTTATCGTAACTCATATCTCTAAATTTGCCTTCTTCGCGTAATGTCGTTAAGCTTATGTTAATTGATTTTTACACGCGGCCAGTTGAGCATAATTTGCGAGAGTAGAATTACAGTCAAACTACCAAAATTGTTTTAGTCAAATCACTATAACTGTAACTTCTCGGAGGCGACCACCTCTTGAAGCGACTGCGACCACTTTTTGGGCTGAAATTTTCAATTGCTTTTTAACCTCCGGTGAGCACATTTTATTACATAATCAGTACCAAACATTGTTTAGTAAGCGACCATCTGGCACATGATCTCATTTCACCGGGTGCAAATTCCATAGAGTAGCGTCTTAGTCCTAATATCAGGGTCTGGAAGGGGGGTCCTGATCCCGTATTCCCGCTCCTTTTTCATGAGAATCCTGCATCCCGCACTTTTTTCATCGCTATCCTGAATCCCATTTTTTCTTTCCCAAAAATAATTAAAAAAGACTAATTTCTGCAAAAGCTAATAAATTTAAGATGTAGATTGGCTCTTTTGATTGATATTTTGCGCTCGCCCGGTTGATTCGCTTTTGCCGCTACAATGTTTATTTGGGTCGTGACGACTTCCTGAATTCCCGACAGACAGGCAACAAAATCCCGCATCCCGTGCCCAAATTTTGGCAAATCCCGCTCCCCTGGTTGCAGTCAAATCCCGAATCCCGTCAAGATATTTTGCGTTTTCCCGAATCCTGCACCGTATTTTAGCCAAATCCCGGATCCCAAGAATACCCTTCCAGACCCTGTAATATGACTCATTTGTAATTGCTACAAACTTGCGACACTGGTTCTCCGCTTAAGGGCCTCTTCATATGAGCCCGATAACCGGAATGGCTCAGGAAAACCAATTGTGGCAATATTCAATTCGAAATTTAATTTATATTCAATAATTAATTCAATTTCAATTCAATATCAATTCAATGTCAGTTCAATTTCAATTCAATTTCCATTCAATTTCAATTCACTGTCTATTCAATTTCAGTTTCGGAAAACTTTTATTCAATAAAGCTTTCGGGTACTGACAGGAAGTGACATTATAACAGCTAACACACAGGAACATTCAGAATGTGAGCAAAAAAAATTATGCTCGCATTCTGAATTCTCGCAGGAAGTGACAGCTGACATGAGGTGACAGCTCACCGTGCTTGGATGTTGCTAATATCTGTTCCCGTGTTTTCTACGCATTCCTCTATCTTAATAAGCACTGAAAACAAATAGTAAGGTAAGTCTTTCTCAATGTCAAAAGGTGACTCCTTGATGTCGGCCATTTGTCTACCATTTCCCTTCCAGGTTTTCACTCATGAAGCTTATATAAGCTTCATATGAGCTTATATGAAGGGAAATCCAAGCACAGTGAGCTGTGACCTTATGTCAACTGTCACTTCCTGTCAGTAACCAGAAGTTTTATTGAATAAAAGTTTTCCAAAACTGAAATAAATTAATATATGAAGCTAAAAATGTACTGTCCTTTTAGGTCTGGTAAATGTAAATTAGAGCAGCAAAATGAATTTGTTTCATTTTTAAAGGCAAAAACCTCTGCTGTAATTTGCCCAAAAATGCTCTCATAGATTTTTCTCTATCTAAGAACGCATAATGTCAGAGTTATATGACCTACAAGTACACTGAACCTTTGTGAATAAAAACCTCCAGAATTCAAGAAAATCAACTATATGTAAAAATAACAATGATGTCACTGCACTGCTATGGTAATTCTAATTGCAGTAAACTCTAATTGCAGTAAATTCTAATTGCAGTACAACTCACGTCAGTTGAGACAAAGCTATTTCTAGCAAAAGAGTTCATGGTGGTTGAACACATCCTGGTTTATTTCTTATGATGGTGGTGTAATTTGTGTTCAAAGTTGGAAGGTATCACCTTTAAGAAATCCGCTCAAGCCACCTTAACCTGAAATTCTTTGACCACTTAACATCATTACAACCTAAACTACCTTCCAAAACTAGAAACCTGGAAGAAAGCTTGTTGCTATATATGAATTGATTTACTAGTGAGCATTTTGTGTGCACAATTGCATGTTGTTGGCCTGGTACTAGTTTTCATTCTGAAGTGATCCTCTATTGGCAAAGAATAGCCCTTTTCACAGTTACCGTTTCTCATTTGCATTACAATGTTTTTCAACGTGGATGTGAGGCAATTTCGGGCAATTTTGCACTCTTTGCCTGAAATTGCCTCACATCCACGTTCAAATACATTGTAATGCAAATGAGAAACGGTAACTGTGAAAAGGGCTATTAGAAACAATCCTTTTGGAGACTATTCTTGATGATTTATTATTCCTTTATAGTATCGTTGGTTGTTGGAAGGCACAAAAATGAATTTTGTCTCCAGACATTGAAACAAATTAAGGTTGAATTTGGCAAAGGCCTTTGTCGTGTAACAGACCTTTCTTGCCATGCAATGTGACCTGAAAATTTTACACATAACATTACAACCCTGGCATAGAGGCCCTCGGTCCTGTGCAGAGGGTATAATTTGCACTTCTCCAAGGCAGTTGCATAGCATGTTTAATGTGTCATGGCATCTTTCATACCCCCCGGCTTCCTTTTATTGATTTCATTATTTGTTATTTAATATTGGAATTTTTTTAAATTGAATTTTGCATGAATCAGGAGGAATTTGATGCTTTCCTCAAGGATGCAGGCTCAACTTTGGTTGTGGTAGACTTTTTTGCTGAGTGGTGTGGACCTTGCAAGAAGATCAAACCAACATTTGTGGTATGTTGGTGATGTATATAAAGAAATTAAGACTGGTTTTTACTTGCCGCAGCATTAAAGATAGTTGAGTACAAGCACAGTCCTGGAGGCTGTTTAGGACAGCTATCCATTGGCATTGTTTAAGTCGAGTGTCAGCATCATGTTTCAATATCAGAGAGTCCAAGGATCGCTCCTGTTCAAATGTGGGACAAATTTTAAGTTTAACTCCTCCATAAACTGCTGGCTTTCTTAATTACTTCCACCCATCTCTCCCTTCTCCAAATTATTTTCCTCTTTAATGGAAGTTTTGCTTGTGGTGAAACCCCTGATCCATTACCCAAATCAGCATCTGGAGGATAGAAAAGATCTCTTCAAGGTTGTTGTACAAGCCCTTCTATGTTTCTTTGTTGGTACATTGTATGTGCACAATTTGAACATACTGTAAGTGCGATCCTTGATTTTAGACATGAGCAGATAAAGCTATTCCTTGCTTTGTGAATGTACTGTATGTGAGTAATATTTGATTTATGGCCACATTTAATTGTGCTGGTTGCATGAGTACACTGACGTGTAAGAAACTTCAAGCTCACCATGGACTGAGAGTTTGATCCTTTGCATTTCAGAGATTTGCAGAAGAGTTTGCAGGAAAGGCATTTTTTGCAAAAGTTGATGTGGATGATAATGGGGTGCGTAAACATCTTGTGACTGCAGCTAAAAATTAGTTAAGTTGGTAGGGCAGCAGACAGCAGGGAAGGGGGCAGGGGGAAGGGGGAGGGGGGAGGTGGGAGTTTATTTTGAATCCTGGTTTGACCACCAATAGAAGAACTGCCAAGATCATGCTGGCTGTGCACATTCAACTGACACCTTGTAGACCTCAGCTCAGTTGATTACATCATAAGGGTTCCTTCATACAGTGTGTATGTTGTAGTTCAATTTTATCCTTGGTTCAATTTTTATTTTCTTTTGTCTCATATTCATTATCATATATTTACACAAAAAAGAACAAAAGAAAATACAAATTGAGCCAAGGATAAAATTAAACTACAACATGTATGCATACATACCTTGTTTCATAAAAGGTTCTAAAGAATGAAAATATGTAGTTTTAGTACATGCCAAGCCTATGGATACAGATTTGTGTGTGCTCTGATTGGCTAATGAAACTCAGGATAATTAGCAGTTATTCACTGAAGTGGTGGTGGATATTTGCTGAGCCATGAAGCAGTGAGGTAAATACCTACCACTCCTCACTGACACTGAGGTGAATAATTGTTTTAGTTTGTACAAAACAAGTGGATAGCCAGCACCAAATATTTCCCTTTTATGAGAAATGAAGAAGAAACTCACACACGAAATCCAGAACAATACCACGAGATGAACAGCAGATGCTATCCCAAGTTTGAGTAGCCAATCAGAGCACGTGAAAATCACTATCCACTGGTTTGTTATATACCTGTACTATTAGCTGCCATTCACCTCTTGACATTGTTCTGGATTCCAAGTGCAAGCTTTCCTCATTTCCCAGAAAAAAAAGATCTATTTGGTGCTGGCTATCCACTGGTTTGGCCAGGGGTTTCAATCAAATTTGAAGTAGGCAGCTCGTCTGAATAGAGTAACCGACTGTATCAACTAGGGGTTTTAAACAATCTTCCTTTAATTACTTTAATTTAGGGCAAAAAGTAGCCGACTTTTCTGAGCGAAATAGCCGACGCTTTTCGTCGGCC
>Ga0126336_10000591_pt1 | contig 15607 bp, 13 predicted proteins | sample SidCmetagenome_FD_92530 | JGI IMG/M metagenome (GOLD analysis project Ga0126336, IMG submission 92530) | Coral microbial communities from El Islote,Puerto Morelos, Mexico - Siderastrea C C metagenome | ecosystem: Host-associated > Invertebrates > Cnidaria > Coral | place: El Islote,Puerto...
CAATCAATAACGCGGTCTCCTGAGTCTCTCCCAAGCTATGTTAGCTATGTCAGTTTTCAAACTCGATCTCTCTCTCTCTCTCTCTTTCTCTCTCTCTCTCTCTCTTTCTCTCTCTCTCTCTCTCTCTCTCTCTCTCTCTCTCTCTCTCTCTCTCTCTCTCTCTCTCTCTCTCTAGACGTAAAGTGTGACACATTTGCAACCTTTTGTGTCTCGTTCAAAAAAGGAATAAATGGAGCTTAGATTTCGGAATTGAAGCCATGGATCAATCATTCGAAGTCTTCTAATCCTTCTCTGCAAATACTGATTCAATCGATAAAATTCCAATAAGGTTATAGCATTTTAAAGATGAAAATGGTGCAAAAGTGCCACACGTTGGGGTTAAACAGCCAGTTTAAAAGGATAAAATCCCATTTCTACCGCGATAGAGGGATAGATCCACGGCTAATAAACGCTGGTAGGTTCACTCGCTTACCCTTTCAACTTTAAATACCATTTTGCCGAGCCTCTCAAAAGATCGAGTAAAGTCATATGAAAACTGTTCAACGTTTAAGTTCGCCGTTTCATTTTAAGGCCTTGAGATGCAATTTTCCACTTGCAAAGTTTCCTGTGTCCTCGCAGTTAAAGTCATGGCATTCAAAATTAAGAATGTTTTAGGCCTATCACATAACATTGTTTTGGCCAAGTGTCATCCTTCTAGGTTGGAACGTTTTGCTTTTTTCGGACGTTTTTTCCGATCCCAAATTGGCCGTCAAGCGGGTTGCCAAAGTGCCACAAATCGTAACACTTTGCTAGAATTCCAGCGCCGAGAGATAAATACTCAGAAAACTCAAAACGTAATAATTTCTAGTCTACGTAATAGCCGATTACATATCTTTTTGCTCTATTAATTGGGAGGCTGTGGCGTTTAAGCCCTTGGTGCTAGGGACAGTTTTAAGCCATTACGTCGGTTGCATTAGATACACTAGGGGCAACATTTCCTGCATTTCCTACAACGCTGCAATGCAGGAACGATTTTGCACTAGGAGATGCTTTTTTCAAGTTATTTAGCGGTACTGCAGCGATTTCGAAAGGTAGGTCTTAGTTATATTTCAGGCAACACTGCAAAAATATAAGCAGCGATATTGAGTATTTTGACACCCCATTGCAGCATAAGGAAACACTGAAGTCGTTATGTGTTAAACGCATAACGCATAACACTGAATTCGCAAAAATCTTAGTTCTAAATCTACATTAGGAACGATCAATCGCCTCTACCCACATGTACAGTACCCAATGAACATTACCGCTAAAGGAGCTTTGTTTGGGTTGAAAGTCAATTGCGCAAGACACGGCGGGCTAGCCAAGATTAAGCCCGCCTACAGCATTAAAAGCTTTGTGTTTTGAATTCATTGTAATATGTTGTAAAATTGCAAAGATAATCGAGTTTAATTTAACAAGGCGTGTTTCAAACTTCTCGTCTCGTCTCGTTTGCAGCATCATTGCTCGTTTTTTTCTCACAGATCCCCAGCCCTCGCGAGAAGTTAAAGTGATGGTCACCCTCAAACAAACGCGAGAACACCAGACGCAGATGGGAAAAATGGAAGAAGACATAAGTGACCTCATAACTCCTGAAAAAAATTCGTGAGTTTGAGAGAAGCCAGGCAGCAAGAGAGGCCGCCATCATTCTTAGAGCCCACGCTATTCAGATAACCCAAGACAAGTACACCCTTGTTAGGGACTATCTGATCGCACAGATAATATAACGATAGATAATGCTAACCGAGATGGCGTTGTAGTATGTGTGACCGTAAAGGAGTTTGAGACTGAGGGGCACGCTCGAGGGTGACCGTTACGTTGTGCGCGTCCTGCATCACAAGACCATGGACACCCATGGTCCCGAACAGATAGTGCTGACAAGCCACCTATATAACTACATCCAAGATTTTATGCAGGAAATGCACTCCTAACTCCCAAATGTAAAGTTTATAGACCGAAACAGACAGTGTTCCTGTCGTGGTGTGGAAAGCTAATGGAATCTAGCCAAATGACCAAAGCCTTAGAGTCAATTTCAAGAAAACAGGATTAAACGGTCCAGTGCATCACATGCTTTACCGCAAAAGTGCAGTCTCGCATTGCCATGACAAGCACACCGCGAGAACACCGCGCAGAAGCAGTACCGAGTTCTTGAGAAAAGCAAACGTTCATTGCAAGCATCACAAAAACTACATGGAATCATGAGAAACACAGAAGGAAGCAGTGAAGCTGAACAACAAGAACAAACTTACCTCCAAGAAGTCACTGAGGACACAGCGGGAACCGTGGAAAGAAGAGACCATAAACGCTACCCAGACCCTGTTCGCCGAAACAAAACATCACGATTTCTTACGTTAAGCAAAAAATGCAGAGCGACACAAGATTGTCCAAGGAAGAGCCAAACGGGTGTACGACAGGGTCCGGGCGGATTGACGATTCAAAGCGAAACCCGACCGCTGCGACAAACAAACAGCAAATCTACCAGAGGAACAGGAAACGATTGACAACCGCGTGCGTAGAATGTTTCAAGTACTAGATGGCGACCAACAAAGTACTCACTCACCAGACATTGTGTCCTCTACTGACAGTACAGGGAAATCTCAAGGTGCGTTTACCCCCGAAAAGGTTCAAACTCTGCTGCGTCTCTTTCAAGATATGTAAACGGCGCTCCTATTTCAAAACCGACAATAAATACTATTCTAGCAAAAGACAGCGTCTGTCACAGCAATTCACTTTGGCACAGAGGAGATAGGTTGAAGTTTGAAGACAAATACGAGAGCAGCAGAAAACATTGAAAACTAGGATTCTATCTGTCATCAGTCCTACGTCACTATGGAGTACCATGAGAAGCATGCGCGCTAGCTTATTGAGCCATTGTACGCTCGCTTTCTTAGCCGAACGAACTACCACAGAGGTATCGTTTTTCGAACACTTGGTTACGTGAGTATTTCTTTCCAGAAATTTGTCAGTTGAAATATACTTTTAACATCTCGTACTGAAACTTTTGGTAAAGTTGTTTATATTTAGCGTTACGCTTTTTCGAAGTGATTTTTGTTTAGGATGTCTTCCAACGAAACATGTAACGAAGCTTCCCAGACCTCTCACCAACCTGGTGAATTAGACCGCCACCCTGGTACATTCGAAAGCCAACCCGGCACTTCGCGTCAACGTGACAATTCCGCTCAACCCCCGGCTGCAAACCCTAGCCAACCTGGCCCGGACTGGTGTAGAAGCGTAACGGAGCTGAACGCCAACATGAGTGCCATGAGTGCTCTTTTGAAGCATTTTGTGGAGAGTGGCGCTTATGATAGCCAGCCTAGCTTTGCCCGCTCTGCGCATAAAAGGCACCATGGAAACCAACTCTCAGAACCCAGTGATTCTGAAGGTGAAGGTCATTCCACGCGAGAGAAAAGGCCTAGGCAAGACGACGAGATAAGCCTCGCAGCCTCCGATGACGACTTGCAGGAACTCCTCGCCGAGACAAAGGGCGTGGAAGCCAACGACGGCCAGAAAAACAGTGCTCAAGAGGACGACTGCTTGAAATCCCTCGAGGCCGATCTCAATGTCGAGGAGCCCGTTGGGCCTAAAATTCAGAAACGTTTGGCTAACATAGCCGAAAAACGTTGGGGAATGGCCCTCTCTAACGAATAGCTTAAAGCCATGCTCGCCAAGCATGTCAAGCCTGAAAACTGCTCGGGCATGACCGTGGCTAATATAACCCTGAGATGTGGGGCCAATTGGGTAATTTTAGGCGTAAAGCGGATCTCAGATTGAGCAACGTCCAACAAGCCTTACAAAAGGCCGCCTTTAGCATACTAAAATCCTGCGATACTTTGGTGTCCACAAATTCTCCCAGTGTGGACAAAGCAGGCTTTTTTACAACCTAATGTCGATGCAATAGCGCTTATTGGACACGCGGTTAGCGAACTGTCCCGTCTACGCCGGGAGCAAATTAAACCGGCCTTAAAACCAGAATTTTACTCTCTCTGTAGCACCACTAATGAAAGTAGCTACCAATCTGCCCTACTCTTTGGCACTAACTTGGCAAACGCCATTCGTGATGCCAAAGATACCAGTAATATCGGCAAAAAGATAGGTTCTGGGGATAAAATTGGCGCTCAAAGAAATTCGCGCCAATTCTACCGTTCTTTCTATAAGATAAAGCTTCAGAAAGAGTACAGCTCAGGCACTTACAAACAGCCTTTTTTAGGGAAACATCAGAAAAAGCCGAACTACAAAAAATACCAAGCAGACAAGAAATGTTTCAATCTTTGGATAAGATCAAAAAATCAGTAAGTAATTTTCCCATCCTTGTACGTGATCTTAAGATCTATCTGCATAATAAATGTGTTCTATTAGCGCCGGTTGCGACTCTCGTTTCATGGATAATTGGCAGGAAATTACTTCTGAAAGGGAAATTTTGACAACTGCCAAGGGGGCGACGATTGAATTTGATGCGCCACCGCATTATGTGTCGCAACCGCATATCAATTTCTCCTCTAAAGAAACTGACGTCATTAACAATGAAATAGACAAATTATTACACGGCGAAGTATTGTCCAGTATTTTCATTAGACCTAAAAAGATGGTAGCCATAGACTCATCCTCAATCTCAAAAGTCTTAACTATCATGTCACATATCACCACTTTAAAATGGGCACCCTTTATTCCATGCTAAAACTGGTGGAAAAGGACTGTTATATGGCCTCCCTTGACCTAAAAGATGCATATTATTCGGTGGCGGGGCATTTGTCATTGATGCTCTAACACTGAACCTGTCCCATTTCCAATTTTATGCTTTTCCTCCTTTCATTGTGATCTCTTCGTTCTCGAGACAATTAAGGCATGGGACCTCCAGTTATTTCACAAAAAGTAACGGGGTGGTCTAACTTTTGATGAATTTGATATAGAGCGGAATAAGCTGATGATACACTTACAAGCTGAAATTTGAAGAACCTTTAATGTTTTTTTGGGATCAAATATTGTCACGTGACCAATTAAGGCTATTTTTAGCTCAAAAACCTTTTTGGCAAAATGGCACCACTTTTCATAATTTTCTGGAGGCTGAAATCATCAAAATAATGTTAAGGCTACTAGTAACATCAATTCTGTGTCCGGGCCTTTTAAGAAAATTTAACATAAGAACCTGAAATAAGAAAACAACTTTACGAGAGGACTGGGAACTAGTACAAAACGGCGTTTATTTACAAAAGCAATGAAATATTTCACAAAGTCCGGGCACAGATCTCTCGTCGCTGTCCTGATGACTTATTTAGTAGCTGCAAAGTTGAATGACTGTTGGCATAACGTGGTGCCATCTTTCTTCATAGATTTTTTCCGACTATGTGGCCGTAAAAAGTCACGTGACCTTATTTGCATACGTCTTGTCATTCATTATGTTAACACTAGCAAACGTATCAGTCTGACAATGTTTTACCGTTTTATATAGTAATCCTCAAAAGATTGACAGCCCCCTAACTTTTTGGTAAAATAAGAGAGCACCCATGCCTTAATTTCCTTGAGTTTCTACAAAAAATTCAGAAGGACAAAGCGACAGGGATTTGAGTAATCCAGGACTGGCCAACACAGGCGTGTTACCCGAAAGCATGCAGCTGTGTGTAACACCACCAATAAAACTGGGAATGTTTTGGAGCTCCCAGCGCAGCCCACAGCGCTCCACCCGCTCCCCAAGTCCCTAACCTTTTTGGCTTGCTAGTTTGCCACTTATTCGGGAGCAACTGAATAACATTGGTCTCTCATCGGACGCGGCCAATATTCTCCTAGCGTCCTGGAGGAAAACCACTGGGAAACAATATAACACCTATCTCTCAAGATGGCTATTATATTGTCAGAAGCAACGCTTGAACATAAACCAGGCCTCTGTCAACGATGGCCTGGAATTTCTCACTTCTCTCTAGACAGGGCTTAGGATATAGTGCTATCAACACTGCCCGCTCTGCACTGTCTGCGATTATCACGCTTGGAGATAAGACGACCTTTGGAGAGAACCCGTTAATCACCCGTTTTATGAAGGGAATATTCGAACTTAAACCCTCACTTCTCCGCTATACGGTAATTTAACATGTTGGCACTGTCCTTAAATTTCTCCAGCACTTATCTCCCATCAACGACCTGACATTAAAACAACTTACTAAGAAACTAACAATGTTACTTGCACTTGCTTCTTCACAACGATCCCAGTCACTCGCCAAACTCGACACGGCCTTTATGCAGGAATTACCAGACAAGATGGTGTTCACGATAAGAGACACACTCAAAACAACTCGTCCGGGTAAACACCTTGAACCCACTCGAATGTTGGCCTATGGGCAAGACCCCAGGCTTTGCCCGGTGGCACACATAAAGCTGTATCTTGTTGAGACCCATGCACTTCGCAAAACTCCCTCATTATTGAGCAGCTACACCAAACCACACAAAGCTGTAACCAATTGAACCGTTGCTAGGTGGGTGAAATCTACTCTTCAAGAAGCTGGAATCGACGTCAGCACATTTTCGGCTCATAGCAGCCGAACTGCAGCCTCTTCGTATGGTTTCTTATCGGGACTGCCGCTCCAAGACATACTCAAGGCAGGCGGACGGTCCAATGCGCAGGTGTTTGCTCGACACTACAATAAACCCCTTGCCCAGAACTTTGGGAACGCCATCTTAGACCATTTCAATAAAACTGTAAGCAGTGACACTCCTTAGTCACGCAACTTGTCACGCTAGGCGTTTTTTTGGAAACCGTAGGATTTACCTGTAAAACACATGCTTTTTTTGACTTAATTTTTTTTTCTACCATTGACTGGCTGTCTCATTGTTACCCGGGTTATTAACGTCTGATTACTCTGTCTATAATTTGCACTCCTTTAGACCTCGGAGCATCTTGCGCCTTGCCAGCGCTCACATTGTTTGAAATCTCATGATACTCCGTAGTGACGTAGGACTGATGACCGATAGAATTCTGCAATTAAACGAGACTTACCTGTAAGTTGAAGTTTGATTTGGATTCTATCTTGTCATCAGTCCAGAACGCAGGAGTAACATGCCCTCCCTATTTGGGTTTTTTCCCTTCCCTACTCCTTTGTTCCTGTGAACACTGGCAAGTCACTCTTTAAATTATGGCTCAATAAGCTAGCGCGCGTGCTTCTCATGTTACTCCTTCGTTCCGGACTGATGACAAGATAGAATCCAAATCAAACTTCAACTTACAGGTAAGTCTCGTTTAATTGTAGATTTAACAAACCATCCTAGTAAATTATACATGCTTCCGCCTTCTCAGAAGTTTATTTTGACTATTTTCTGTCTTTTTTCAGTCTTTTTCAGGTTTCCCCCCTTCGTTTGTAACAAAAAGTAAGTTTGTACTTTTGTGTGCTTGTTTTGACTAAGTATGCTTCTTAGAACAAAATCATTTCTTTTTTGGTGACGTCATTGTCAGCTGTATGACTGCAGGTTTGGGATTCAAGATGGCAGCCTCAAATTCAAAATGGCGGCTTTGTGACGTAATTGTGACGTCATGACACGTCATAACGACACGTCATAAGCCCAATTTGTTAAGCTAATGACGTGCCACAAACGTGCCAAGTTTCATCGCAAGAGCTTTAATACTTTCGATATCTATAGGGGGGCACTTTGCGCCCCCCCCCCAGGCTCAGAAACTAAAAAAAAGCCCAGTCACAGAATAGGGTTAACCTACCTACTTTGTGTTTCAGTTCAGAATTCTTTCACAAAACAGGATTCTTGTTTCAGTGGTCATTAACTGACTTCGTTCAAAACATGAGTTAAGAGTGTAGTGATATTTTAATGCAACGGGCTCTATGAAGACGGAAACTCTTAACTAAGAATTTACTTGAAAATATTTACTATTTCTTTTTTTTTTGCTTGTGTCTTGAAAACGTTTTGCGAGCCAGTTATTAATTCCAAGTTTAATAAGAATCATAAAATGCACAGTAGAAATTTATATGGTTGAAGTAGTTTGTAAGCAATTGATGTGTCAATTTTACAAATTCTAGATTTCTTACATGGATTTTTAAAATGCTCACTCGGCGACTTCATCGTGACTCCAGTTACATTTAATCAAAGTGTTTAAAGACTAACCTGTTTATCACATAGAAGTTTATCGTTCCCTTTACTTTCGTGTAGCTCGGATCATAGATCATTGGAATACTCTTCAAAACTAAGTTAAGACTGAGGAATTACTAAATTTCTAGTACAACTGGCTCTACAAATTGAAGAAGGAAATTGACTTAAAAAAATACACTTGAAAGGTTTTTTGGCTTTGTATTTCAAAGCGTTATGCCATTCATTTAATTTAAGTTAAGAACCTTTTGTAAGGTTGAGTACTAGTTGAAGTAAAAACAGTTGAAGTAACTTGTAAGAAATTGATGTATCGGTCTTACAATCAGTTCTAGTTTACCGAGGACGGTTACCGAGAATCATTAATGTTTTGTTGTTATAACTATTCTGTGACTTCAATTACATTATTTTAATGAAAGTGTTGAAAGCTCGCCTGCTTAACTCATAAACGTTTATCGTTCCTGTTTCTATAGTGTGGCTGATAGATAACAGACTATACATAGATCATAGAATACACTTCAAATCTAGTTTAACAGTGATTATTTAGAACTTCTGAGTAATGCACAGTAGATATCTATAAGTTAAGGTAATTTGTAAGCAACTGATTTATCAGTCTAACTTACAAATTCTAGTTTTCGTAAAGACGATTTTTGAAAGTGGTTGCTGTTTTGGTATTGCGATTTCCCCATGACTTTAACCATCTCATTGAAGTTTAAAGTCCCTGTTGCCATAACTTGACTGATTATTTAAAGCAACTTCCCTTGCAATGAAACGATCTATGATAAAAATTACCAAATATGTTAAAATGATCATTAAAATAAATTCTATTGATATTAATCCCATTATTATGTCGTACGTGGTTTCTTCCCATTATTTTGTTGCGGTGTAGGATTTTATATAGCAATGTTGAAGCAATGTTGGGCCAACAAGTATTATAACCTTGGTAGCGAATCACGTTCCAAATTGATAATAATGTGACTTTTCATGTAGACATATAAACTACACACACAAGTAACACAGAAAATCCGCCCAATCAAAATTATTGCTTCCATGGCGAGAATAGCTATTATAAGTTTAATTTTGCCATGCATTTCCACTGGCTATGTCAGAAACAATTGGTTCATGCTTTTAACTGTGCGGAAATCGAGTTATTATGCACTTGAAAGTGCATGCACCCGAGATGTTAAAAGCTTTAATTTTACACTTCTTTTGTGCCTCACAAAATTCCTCCGTACAACGTGGCTCGATATTCAAACGATAAAGCGTGGAGTAAGCAATGAAGTTAGATGAAGTGCTTCACACGACTACCTTTATTCAACAACTTAATTAACTACTGCTATGAAAAAATTATATATTGTGGCAAAAGCGTGATTGCGGTTTCATGAGTGATAATGAGACATTTGCAAGAGGTCGTCATTTCAATACAACTACCAGAATCCTTCAGTGTGTTCTTTTCTGATGTAAATTAGATCCCTTGTTCCTTAATCCCCACTGGGATTACAAAATTTTAATAACAAAAGAGCAACGAAATGATTTCTAGTGGTTGTAGCAAGTGACGACATCGTGCAAATGTCCTTAATAACTATCAACTCTGCAATGACCTAAGAACTTACACTAAATTAAGAAAACAAGGGTCTTACTTCGGGTAAAAGACACAGAATTTGCAAAACAACTAGTGTATTGTATTCTTTATTGTACGGTAGGGCATTGTTTTTCCCTGTTCATTGTTTTCAGTTTTTGTGTTTATTGTTTTGCAAATTCTGTGTCTTCTACACGAAGTGAAAGCCGAAAACTACAAACACTTAACTTAAAGTGCCACAGTGGTGTTACTAATGTGCCACGTTGGCCAGTACTGATGTGCCACAGGAAGTGACGAAAGTTCCATGGCAGAGGACGTGTCTCAAGTACTGGTTATCCCGTTTGACCTAGAGGCAAGGTATTGAGAACATTACCTGAAATTATCTTGATCCGCAACATCTTCCCTTCCAAGACTTGCCTCGATCAACCTTATCGTAGTTGATGTTTCTGGTTCTTCTCCCTCCTAAGTAGCAAACAAATACGGAAAATAACCAATGTTCAGAAACTATTTTTCGCTGTTCAAACACTGCGCGAGGCAAAAACTATCTACAGCTTAAAAAGACAACTTTCTTTCTTTCTTTCTTTCTTTCTTTCTTCTACGTTTTCCAAAATTTTTACTTCCAAATTTGAACATGTTCTAGCACGACTTTATCAATCAAATATCGACTGTTGTATCTGCTCAGTATAGAAATTCATAAGATGCTTTCTCATGTTTTCTTCATCCTTTAAGTGGCTTTGTAATTCACTTTTATTTTTGTGTATTGTTCCCATTTTTGCTTTAGGAACGTTCCCATTCACGGATGATTGCTCCTCTTTGGAGTGGTCCTTTTAGCATCAAAAAGAACATATTATGGTGAAAAATAAGAACAAAGTGTTTATTTAGAGCTAAAGATAACCTCTTGTTCCGAATTATTAACATTGAAAGGAACTTTTTGTTCCTAAATGATTGGCTTAGGAACAAGTGTTTCCAATGGTATTGTTCCTCTTTTATCATTTTGGTTCTTTTTAATCGCTTGAGGAACAATTGTTCCTGTTAATCCGTTCCCTTTTATAGTTGCTGTTCCTTTATGCTGACATGAGGAACTTCAGTGCCCAATTACTCACGTTCCTTGTTTGTAGAGGAACGTTTGTTCCTTTCTAACACTGTTCCTGCTTTAAAAATTGGTTCCTTTTCATTCATTTGAGGAAAAGTTGTTCCCATTAATGGTTCCGTTTTGAATAAAATGTTCTTTTTTATGGGCGCGTGGAACAGTTTGTTCCTATTTATGTAAAATGGTTCCTATTAAAAAATGACAGTTCCTTTGTACATCTTGTTTAACAGAAACACCCTTCTTTTCTTGCCATTTTATGACTTTATCGCTTTTAATTGGCAAAACGTTTGGTGTAGTGTTTTAAGTTTCAAACAGCACGAAACATAGTCAATAACAGATTGTAAGAGACTTTTCGAGGCGCTTATAGACTTGTCCAGGCAAGGTTGAACATAATCGCACCAACGCCACTTCTCACATTGAATTTGTAAACGTATTTAAGAATAAGGAACATTGGGCAAGCAGAGGCATGTTTGAGAAAGCAGGGGCAAGTTGTGGCAGGGTTGGGTAGGTTGGGGCAAGCAGGGGCAAGTTTGGGCAGGTTGAGACAAGTTTGAACTTGCACAACGCAGTCATTGTTTTTTGTCGCCTCTGTGTTTTGTTCACTATTTTTGTAAGCGAAACAAATTGTGTAAATCACACAGCTGTCAGAAATGAACAAGAAGGGCAAGGTTGACTGGTCGAAAATTGATGGCTCATCACCGAAACCAAAACGGCTTCACTTGGAAAAAGACGAAACAGATAGTTTGTATCACTGTCCAATACATGCGTGTGATCACGATGGATTTAAAAGTCAACGCGGCTGCAGGAAACATGTGAACACCAAGCACAGTTGGTTCTTTTTCTTTGACAAGAAACCGGGCGTTTCAATTACTAAGCAAATAGTCAAGAGGTGCCTTAAATTTGTCAAATTTTGCTACGAACATGAAGAGGAATTGAGTGCTGGACTTAAGCCTGTGTTCTCATAGTCTGTTGTTCAAGTTGCTAAAACCCCAGTGCGTCAGTCCGTTCTGATGACGAAAACTGGAAGCCAACACAGCAAATTGAGCGACGTCATGAGTAAACTAGTCAGTTGAAACTGCAGAAAGAACAATCATGCCTCCCATAACGGATGTCTCCTCAACTACGCCCTTGCGCATTCAACGGAGTCATCGTCGGATCTTAAAATTTCTACAAGACGGGATAGATAAACACGGATTTGGACAGAGGACTGCCATCTTGGGAGACTCCGAATTGAAGTTCCAAGAGGGAAGAAAGGCAGACTCTTTAAGAAAAGGGCCGCGCTCAAATTCATGTAAAACGAATGGCTTTAGTGTACATGCTGTTTGTTGGAATCTCGATAGTGTGAGTAGCTCAACAGGAAATCTTTATTGTGGACTTAGGTAATTATATAATAGACTCTCAATATCAATTAATTCTTGGACCCAAAGAAATTATTGCAAACTTTAACCCACAAAAAAAGAAGATGGTAAGGAATGGAAATGTAAGCTAAGTATAGGAATCGCACATCAAATTACAATATCAACATTTATAACGTCAGTGTGATTAATCTAATAATTGATTTGATAATTCCACTAGATGTTTCTTTCAAACTGAAACGCACTTCCTTTTTTTTTCAAACTAAAGTAAAATTACAATTTTAACTCGTTTTGTTACTTTTAACTTGCAAAGTAGTTGAACAGCGTCTTTTGGCGCTTTGTGGTTTGAGTCTGACTATACGAACGACCTCTGCGTCTCTTGGTGTTGTGCGCTACACCTGTGGTTAACTGTGCGCCACTTGGTTCGGAAGTCATAAACAACCACTCGTCTTCACAGTGATCTTCAGGTGGTGGGGCTTCTGTGGCGCTTGAGACCACGAACGGTGATAAAGGACAGTACAGGACCGCGTCTTGTTGTGGGACGTACGATGGCGTTTTGGCGGTGAAAAAATACCTTCGTCTAATTCGCCGAAGGTATGTATCACGCTTGCAAGTGGAAGGGGCTCCGTCAAGCTAGTCACTAAGTGTTCGTCTTCTTTACTTAGCAGTCCCAGCGCCCTGAAAACTCTCTTTCGTTCGTTTAAGGACGTTCGCGCTCATTGTTTGTGCGCAACCTTACTGCGCACGTAATTCATGTCGCTAAGTCATGCCACGTCATGCATTGAGCGCACGCGCTGAGTAAGAAAAGCAGACAAATACAGTGGTGGTGGGTATTTTTGCACCTACAAACTTGCTTAACTCTCTTAAATGCACGGTGACCCCATTCTTGTTTTCGATATATCACTTCCTTTGTTAGTTTTCTGCATTTTGTCCAAAAACAAAAGAATTCTGAACGTGAAAGGTTTTAATTTTATTGCTATTTCTACTCTATACGATCGAATTTTTCTACGAATACAGGTATATGTAACTTACAATTATCCTTCTGAAAGGCTAATTTTACCTGAAGAAACTATATTACCTGCAAACAAGTACTAAACATGCTTATTTGCGCTGAAATACATAAATCAACATTATCTATAGTCCCCCACGTAATTTATTTTATTCCTTGTAATAAGAAGGCCGATTTCGCCCTACCTAACCAAACCTTCTAAAAATGCAACATTTCCAATAGGCTTTATCTCCGAAACGAGCACGGTAACCCCCAAATTTTTTTGATTTTCTGACATGAGTTGGTCATTATCTAACTACAGCAAAAGTTTGGAAAAAATCTGAACGTGGGAAGATTTTGGGCGCGAACGCCCTTAAGGCTTCTTGGCACCTAAGAGTTCCAAGGTTTCGGTGGGGATTTGCAAGCTTGTCTTGTATCACTTCTGGAAGTGCGTCCATCGAAGCTCTTGTGTCAGGATCTGTGCTGGATTGCAGAGCCTCCACGGACTCTTTCAGCTCCTTTTCAGTATTTCCCAACCACGGCAATTCAAACGCTTCTTCATCACGGCCAGATCTTTTCTTTTGGGCGTGGGAAAGGGTTCTTCAGGATTGCGTGGCAGCAGCGCTGCATGGTCGCTGGACACACCCCCGGAGATCGGTTGCTCCAGTTTCCCTTGGTACCGCCATTCTTCTTCCTTTAGACGTTTCTTTTCTTGGAGGTGATTTTCCAAGATGTGGCTGAGATGACGGTGACGAAGCGAAGACGGCGAACTCTGGCCCAGTGCTGTCCTGAGGGCGACTGTACTGGTGTCTTGGTCTTCATCTTCACGCGCAGGTGAGATTTCGGCACCTTCTGTGCTGCATTCGGGCAGGTTGTCTTCCACTATCGATACAAACAAAATAATTTGAACGTCTTCACTTTCCAAACCATCGTCGTGCCCTGCCAATCCAGTCAGTGCGGCACTGAAGTCGGTGGCGGCCATTTTTTGTCCCCACACAATGCAATCCATTGCATGCTCTCGAAGCCAGTGGTTGGCCTCCGGATCAACGTGCGGTAGGCGTTTAAAGTAATACTTGTGAAGTCTTCTGTTCATCGCATCGTTGTGTGCCTTACCGAAGTCCATTTTCTGCTGACATGTGATGTGCATACTGGCACGGCAGTGAACTCCTTTCGCTTGTCTCCATTTTACATCATGGGAAGTGAAGCCGTCTTGGAAGATTATCTTCCAGTCATCTATGTCAAGGCGATTCCCGTACGCCTCATCCAGAAAGATAACTTCTGTCGAGCTATCCATCATTGATTTATTGAAGGTCTTCTGTTTCTGACGCGGGCTATTCTACTTAAAGGCACAATCTGAAAAACTGGACTGAATAGGCTCGTCTTTCCGCTGTCTGAAGCCCCAACGGCACATGACACGGGTTGCTTGTGTTCTTTCTCTCGAAACAGTGCAAGGAAATCAGCGCAAAACTGCTTTATTTGCTATTTAGGAAGGCTGTTCTTAGGTATTTGCTCGAAGTATTTAGGATCAAGATCACCAGGGCTGTTATAGTGGACATACGCTCTTGGTGGTGTGAGACCTTGCTATAGAGAGACAAAAAAAGTTGTTAAAATCTTTATATCAATGACTAAATAAATAAATGAATAAATGAATGAATGAATAAATAAATAAATAAATAGCAACAATTATTTAATAATAATAGAAATATATTGTTCATAAGTTATCATGACAATAGCTAAAAAATTAACACGAGAATTAAGTTCATGAAAAACAGCAATTATGTAAGACCACAAAGCTAGGTCATATTTTAAAATAGAACAATTAAGGATTCTACTCTTAAAGGGGTTATATCTTTATCTCAGTCAGCAAACAAATTGTATCGAATAAGTGCTTCACGAACTATGAAAATTGTAAGTGGCAACTGGATTAAACCATCCGCTATTGTCGCAATTATAAGTTCGTCTTACCTGTGATTCCGGGATAACACCTCGTACAAATGCACTGGCCGAAAAAGACCATAACCAGCCATCCTGTACTTCCACCAAATTTCGATCGATTTTAAGTTGACCAATGAGAGAACTTTCCGGCTCACTCAAAAGTGGTAGTACTCGTTGAAAATGTTGAACAAGCCTGTCTTTGAAGCACTCGTTCCCCATACGTTTGAGCCGAAATGACTTCATAGAACAAAGAAACTTGTAAGTAAATTGCGACTCAGCGACTTTCTTATAAAAGTCCCCCCGATATACGCTAAACTGAAGCTTTTTCATTGCAGCGTGAATGTCATTACTAACTTCTTACTAACTGAACGCGAGGGCCGTACTGGGGAATATTGGCCCAAGGTCGTGGTAGTACGGACCGAGCGCACCGAGGTCCGTACAAAAACGAGCGAGGGCCAATATTCCTCAGTACGGTCCCGAGCAAGTGAAGTTAGTAAGTAGTTTATTATATGGCATCATTTTTCGTACGAAACAACACTTCCGGTAGTTCATTCAAGTCAATTTCCGGCGCG
>Ga0126336_10000592_pt1 | contig 15599 bp, 15 predicted proteins | sample SidCmetagenome_FD_92530 | JGI IMG/M metagenome (GOLD analysis project Ga0126336, IMG submission 92530) | Coral microbial communities from El Islote,Puerto Morelos, Mexico - Siderastrea C C metagenome | ecosystem: Host-associated > Invertebrates > Cnidaria > Coral | place: El Islote,Puerto...
ATTTTTTCAGGCTTTCTTTTCGCAACTGCATAAGTTGCGTTAATAACTGCGAGGATCTTCTTTACATTTATTTCTTCATTCTGCAGTTCAAATATATGAATTTCATATATTCATAATTTGACTAGCAGTATTGCAGTCGAAACGTCGCGATCAACAACTCTAAGCGATTCCATCGTGAGACAAACGAATAAACGTTCATCTTACCTATCTTACACCACGATGAACAATAAATACATCTTTAATGACGATTTACACGTTGTCGTTATATTAAGCATGTTGCCGATTTATTCGCCTCATTTTGACCTGTTACAAATCTGGTGGAAAATCGCAAACCCCGACTGGCCATTGCGGAGGAATTACAAGGAATTGTGGCAGGCCTGACTGCTGTTGTCAAACAACAAGCTGACGCACAGAAGGCGACGAGTACTGAAATCGCTCAACTCCCCGAAGCGCTCCTCTCACATCGAACGGCCCCTGCAGCTCCGGCTACAGGTCAAGCGAATTCAACTCCATTGCAAATGCCTGCTCTTCAACTTCCTAAATTCCACTACGACCACACCATTCACGACGATATCGAATAATTCCTCGAGACATTTGACGTTCAAACAGCTCATTTGCAAGTCGAAACGAAGGTCACACTTCTGCAACAATCGTGCATTGGCGAATGGCCAAATTCGGTGTTGCCCATGGAAAAGTCAAAATGTACGAGTGAAACTACGGCTCAGCATAAACTTGAAAGCCTGAAACACGTTTTGAAAGCATCCTTTTGCCGAACCACCGGACGTACATCGTCGCCGGTTAGCGACCGAATGTTCCACGATGATACACGAGCTACGTATTCGATCGACCGGTTTGCTTTTCTCTTTAAAAACAACCTTCACCGCCTCGCTAAACTCGGAGAACCCGTGGAGAGCACCTCGCCTCAGTTTATCATTTTTCCAAAGCGAAAACAGATTTTCAGAAGTACCTGGTGCTTAACGCAGAAGAATATAAGGACCTTTCGGAAATTATTGAAACCGCAAAACGAATGGAGCGTTCATTTAGCCCCAGCGGAAGCCACAGTACACCCAACAAACGGCCGCTCAACCCACCCAGCGCTCTTACCTCAACCGCAAGCTCTACTTTACCCCGAAGTCACCCCAAAGAACTCCGTTGCCACCACTGTAATTCTCCAGGTCCTTTCAAGAACAACTGTCCTGATACAACCCCACGAAACAACGACCTTAACAACTTCCACCGCAATAAAGTGGGGTGCCGCTTATGGAACAAACATCAGCAGTCCACGTGCACCCTACAGGATCAGTCATGTAAATCTGGCCGACTAAACGAGTGCAGTAATTGTTTTAAACTCGGCTGAAAGTAAAGTAAACATCACAGCATCTCCCACCCATTGCTAATTTATGTGAGGTTCAACCGCCACAGGTTACCCACCCGACCACGAGCGCTTCTCCTGCACCATCCACCCTCCAGTCAGCCACACCGTCTTTGTTCCTGATGCTAACACTACAAACTTCGTCAAATGAGTTGTCTGTCAACCCCAATCGTGCTATTCTGTCTTGTCAAGTCACCTCAGCCGGTAAACTTCCACAGCTTCCACCGAACATTCACTCAAAAATACTTGAGTTGATTAACAAACAGCTGGAGAAGCCCATTTTCGTCCAAATGGTTAATACTAGTGCCTCCTTGAAAGCTTTCGCAGTTCGAATGGGCCCAATCATGTGGCTTCTAGACAAGGAAACAATCCATGTTGCTCTCGTGGTCCCCAACATTTCGTGGCCATTGTCCTTTGGTGAAAACCACCTAGCAGCCACTCAAGCATTGTCCAGTAGACCACAGTAACAAAACTGTCACGTTTCGTGATCCTGCTATGAACTTCACCATTTCCTGCGATAAAGCATCGCCCTCAGTTACTTGCCTTCTTACTGGTAAACCAAATGCCCACCCTACACTTACCAGGGCCATAATCCACCGGGTTCCCAACTTGCTCACAGGGTATCTCCCCCTAAGTATCGCATCCGTAGGATTGTTAAGCAATGACTTGTGGCTTACAGGCCACGAACTAGGGCCTGGTGTGAACGTTCTTGATAGTCCATTTAGTGCATCAGAAATACATCCCGTTACGGATTTCCCTACTGACCCAGAGACCACGGATAACAATTCTCCTGATTTTCAGCAGCTAAAGGCCATGCACATTCCTGTACACAATACAAAGAAGAAGCTTCTATTGGTCATTCAACCGTTGGTTTCCTGTCGCCATGTTCTGCTCAGCAGAAAGCCGATTTCAGCGACTCCCTCCAACACACAAGTGATACTATTTGTTTATCACTGAATACTTTTGATTCGCTTTTTTGCGAGTCCGCATTCAGCACAACTCCTCCATAATAAGAGCTTCACTCAGAGAGTCCCAGTGCAACCACGCTGTCCTAAGCATGGAAGACAAGAAATTCTTTAAGCCGGGCTTGTAGAAAGTTCTCTTTTACTCCACCCTTTAATTAGCTAGATGACTGCGATAATCGAGACCTACCTCCTCAGTCCACAACTGAGCTTGATCCATTTTCAGAGACATATCTCCAGATACTGCGCAAAAAGCTTCGTCTCGACTTCGATGAATACAGTCATGTTGACCCGCAGTTCATTGGCAGTATCGACAACCAAACTGGGTTTTGTATGCCTTACGTCGATGATCGGATTGCCTGCAGTATGGCTGATGTTGATGCCTTGAAACATTATGATCAGATCTTTGACGCCCTACCCAAGTCAGGGTTTGTAAGGGTCATGGAAAACCTGGAAAGTCATGGAATTTCATAATTTCTTTTTCCAGACCTGGAAAGTCATAGAAATTAAATTATCTCGCAAATCGACTTCCCTGGTATTCGAATCGACTAGACAACGGACGATTCGAGTCCATTCGAGACGATTCGTCACTACCTTATACGTTCGTTAGTCCGTTTGGGTGTATTGGACAACCCTCGGAAACCGTTAAAAGGTCATGAAAAAGGTCCTGGAACTGATTCAGGAATTCTAAATCTTAAAAGGGTACGAACCCTGCAAGTTGGAATGGAGTTCAAACCCTCAAAATGCACTTTATTCTCACGAAACCTCGAAGTACTGGATCAAGTTGTTTCCTCTCACGGTCGTATTCCCGATCCAACGAAAGTCAAAGTGTTTACCATGGCTACCTCCCAGTCAGCTGTTCAGACGTTCCTCGGAATGATCGGTTTCTACAGACACAACATCCCAAGTTTTGCTCAGCGGATCTATCATTTGCGTCATCTTCTTCAGAAGGGCAAAGAGTTTCACCTCACCATTCAGGTTGAAGCAGAATTCAACGACCTCATCGCCGCTCTTACTGGTTCCGACGTCTTGTTACAGTTTCCAGATTGGTCCAAGCCATTTCATGTGCACATGGACGCAAGCAAGCTAGGTGTCGATGCCTTCCTTAAAATGCAGGAGGATGGCCTGCGTCATTTACGTCCGTTTTCGTATGCCAGCCAAGCCTTCACACGTGAACAAGAACTTTATGCTGTTAAGGTGGTTCCCTTCAATTGCAATGTGCAAGCTTCCTGCGCATCATTTTTTGCGTGATTAGCGCGCGCACGAGCGCGCCCACCTTCGGAACTTGACAGGATGGTATATAAAAGCAGAGCAGTTCAGAGAAATAACAGGTCGTTTTCTCCTAAACGAGTCCGGTGCCACATTTTTTAATGCATAAATTCAAATGGCACACGGTCGAGTACAATATATCGCAATTTCAAGAAACGTTAAAAATTCCGCTTTGAGATATTTTTATTTAAATGCCGAAATGAACACGTCGTTAGGTACAGCAGGGTATGCACACACGCGGCAAATTCTTTAATTATTTTCATATCCTTAATTCCTGTTCAACTAAAATAGTATATAATGCAAGATATATGTCTATTTTGTTGAACTGCTCCAATATTTCAATACAAACAAGGACTGACATTTCTGATTACTAGGGTTTCTCAGGAAAACCTTGGGGGGGGGGGCGTATAGTTGCTATCAATGGCTATCCATGTTGTGCCAATACAAGCTCGGTGACCCCTATTTTTTATTGCATTTTTGAAATGTTCTAAACATAATTACCAGTTGGACCAAGTCTTAGAAAATTTTTAAATATTCTCTCTATTTCGATGGAATCACCTTAAAGGGGCATTCAAAAAGTCGCGCCAATACCTCTTGGGACGGAAGTTCATTGTTGAAAATGACCATGCCAACTTGAAATGGTTGTGTTCTATCACCCCAGACACAGCCAAACTAGCACGCCGGGCATCTCTACTGGCAGAGTACGAGTTGAAACTGCGCCACCGTCCTGGCCATACAAATGCCGTCCATAATGCTCTGTCGCGCCATCCAGTGCCAAAAGAAAACAAGCAAGAGAATGACACATCGCTCACCTCTTTCGTTGAGACACCGCCACCTGTAGCTGTGTCGGTTTACTTAGTTGCTGTGTTAGGACCAGGCCCGTACCATTTGATGCCCTTCCCTCCGACTACCTCAGTTACCTTTAAGTTGGCCCTAACCCTGGCAACTGTAGACACAAACAACTCTTCCATTTCTGCGGTCATACGCTCTTCAACAACCAGTCTGTTCCAAGAGCCTTTCACTTACCTAGGTTCCCACAAGTAAGACTTCATTAATCTCCAACGTAAAGATCCTACGTTAAAAGTCAGTTATAAGTACCTGTCAGAAGGAATTTAAAATTCTACACTTCGCGACCTACCATCCCTTGAACAAAGTCGTATCCAAAACCTGGCAAGAAGATGTGTTCTCCTGGAAGGACTGATCATGTATTCAGATGAGTTCCTTGACGATCCAGGTCAGTTACGTATCTTCGTCCCTGACAATAAAAATGTCAAGTCCAAACTACTTCAAGCGTACCATGCCTCACCCCTTGGAATGCATAGAGGCCGAGATTCCACCTACCATGCCCCCTCTCACGATTTTTATTGAAAAGGAATGGGGGAGGCAACAGAACGCTGGGTTGCAAGATGTTTGGAATGCCTGCAGCACAAATCTGTGAACCAGCAACATGATCTTATGTACCCACGATTTTATGACAAGCTAATGAACGTCCTTGGAATTGACGTTATCTTTTGCGAAGTCCACTAGTAAAACTCGTTACACACTCACTGCCATTTGTCCATTCTCTCACTTCCTAGTGGCATTACTGACACCAGACCAAAGTTCCACTACAGCACCGAAAGCGTTATTTGACGATATATTTCTTAAACTGGGTTTCCCTTCTGCTTTTATCAATGACCGTGGTGGAGAATTCTTGAATGCTGACTGTAGTCTGTTAAGCAAGTGTTGACGTCCAGTTACCGGCCCCGAGCTTAAACGGATTCACTGAACATGTTCACCGATTCTTGAACTCAGCCGTTGCCATTTTTGCGTCTAAATGACAGAAACAATGGGAAGACTACTTACAACCAACTGTTTTTTACACACATCAATAGCCGACACCTCGCTTTTGATGCAACCGACGGTATCACCCCATTCCTCCTTATGTTTGGTCGAAATGCAACCTTGCCCAAGACAGGCGTACTCCAACTCTCAAGTGAGTCAATCAGCAAGAATGCCTATGCAAAGTACCAGTAGTCCAGAGGTGTACAGAGGCTCACAAGGTGTTCTCTAGTATTAAGAAAGACTAGAGGAGAAAACGAGATTACTATGATCTGTCTACTAATCCAAGAGAGTTTAGTGTTGGTCAACAAATTCTAGTCGAGAAACCACCTCCTTCGAATGTTGAGAAAGGTCTCGCTAGCAAACTCATCCCACTGGACGATGCACAAGACTTGCGAAATCTCTCATCCGGAAGCCCCTCTCGGGGGAGCCCCTGTACCACCATGATCTATCAAAGAAATCAGTCGCAATGGAGAAAAGTAAGCGTTTAATTGATTTTACCTCGAGCTTTGATCGTGTTGAGTTCAAACGAGTTGTTACGGTGCAAGGCTCTTTAAAGAAACTGCTATCTGTCAGAGACATGGACACAGTGCTCACAAAGTTATTTGTTCAAGATTAGTTCTAGTTTCGTGGAAGGACTAACCTCATCCTGAAGTATCAAAATTGCTAGAATAAGCACAAGTTCGTTCTGGGTTTTTTGCATGTTAGTTTGTGTTGCCAAAATTTAGGTCCCCTTCTGCTAGAAGTGAAGGAATGTAGCTGTTTTTCCTGCGTGAATATTTAATGTTGCCATATTTGGAAAGTGCTGGGTTTTTGTGACAGAACCGTTTGAAGGATGATTTACACGTTGTTGTTATGTTAAGTATGTGGCCGATTTATTTGCCTAATTTTGACCTGTTACACGTAAGGTTTTTCTTGAATTTCTCCAATACGATTTATCTGCACCTGTCATTTTCAGAAGCTGCATGCATATCCCTTAGACACATTTTGACACAAGGTTGGTGAGAATCAATTGCTATCGCTACGGGATATGACGTCACAAGTAGCAGGTGGTCAGGCCATTTTTTGATAAAATGGTTGTTTTTCACCTTTTTAGGTGAAAAGCACAAAATATTAGCAAAAGCAGCACATTGTTTAATTATGTCACATTCTACACGTCTAGCATTAAGAATTTTCGATTTCCGCCGTTTTTTGATCATTTCTCATTTGGCTAAAATTCAAGAGGGCGGCCAATATGGCGTCCATCTCGGACGACGTCACTGGCCCCAGCAGCACTGTAACCCCACAATATATGCCTCATCTTGTAGAGCACAACACAGGCTTTCTACTAAAGGTAAAATCGTTTAGAAATATTGTAACGCGGCAAAAACCCAAGGGAGGGTTTCCATCAACTGACCCTTGTACCACGTTGGCGTGTTACTGTGCTTGTACGTCCGAGGGTTAAACTGAGGACTCAAGTTTTGACCAACCCCCCGCCCCCCGAACCGAACTAAGAGCGGGGAACCCAAATGCAGGTGTTCTGTTAACCCGGTTTCCGTAGAGTTGCTGGGTTGTCCCCCTATGAAATAAAACGCTACCCTTAGGTTTACCCGGACTGCAGAGTAAAATTGAAAATTATTGATTCGTTTCTCAAAAATCCAGGTGTATATATGTATGTATGTATTTAAATTGGAGTTTACTGAGTCTAATTGCAACTCTTCAGGTATATGTATTGGTTTTATTGGTATCGTGAATGGAGCATACGGATTGAAAGAGCTACCATGTACGGGACTGCCGAAAGCAATGTTGAAGATGACGTATACACAGACTCTCATTTTGTCATCGATTCCTCGGACCAAAAACTGTACTGGACGAAGTCTTCCCAAATACGATGTAACAACTTGGATCCAGATCATATCAAATTTTTTAAGGTAACTTCAAATCAGTCTCTTCATTATTAAATAATATAAAGGACAACTTAAAGATCTTTATCCCAAGGAAGAGAATCTTCGCAAGAAGACTTACATGCAGTCTATCTGATGTCCAGTTCTGGTAGAATACTTCTTCATATTTGGCATTTAATTGAATCGGGGTTTCTTTTCCATCTCAGTTAATCTTTAAACCTACCCGAAGGCAAACCTTGAAAAACATTTAGTCTCGTTCTGGTTAACTTGATGGTGGCAGGTACAAAACGCAAATCACAGGTTACACGCACAGGTAGCAAGTTAAAGTTCACAGGTAACTGGTTACAGGTCACAGGCTTCAGGCCACAATTCACAGGTTGCAGATCACAGGCCAGAAAATAGCTGTGCTCTATTGTGCAAATCTTACATGACAACGGATGACCTTATAATAGATGATAAGTAAACTTAAGGTCAAGTCAAGTAATATTCTAATTACTCACTTAGCCTATCAGATACAAGTATCACGTGAATAAATACAGCCATTTCGTGGAAGGTCGCTGGAAAAGGCGTAAGAACATATGTGACACGACCAAAATGATGTATGAGTGGCAGGATATAACAACAATGAAAATGAGCGACTTTAGTGCTGAAAAAGGACGCGACGTAACAAACTTTTCCGCTTAGTTAAGACTGAGCACGCTTCATTTGGAATGTCATTTTAAGCCGGCAACTTCAAAGGATTCAAGTAAAACTCAAAAACCTAAACGCCATCCTTTACTTTATAGCCTGTTCCAGGCTCCGAGATAGTAGCGAAAGCGTGAGTTGAGATATTTTCGTGCCGTCCCAACTATCTGAGAGCCTGGAACAGGCTATTACTTTACGAAGGAAAGAGCCAAAACCGTGCTTTGTTTTGTTATAAAGCACGCAAGGAAGTGATGAGAGCACGAAAGAAGTGTAGGGTGAACACGAGCCGCAGGCAAGTGCTTCTCCCTACCTCTTGAATGCTCTCGGCACTTCCTTGTGTGCTTTTTATAACAGAACAAAGCATGGTTTTGGCCTTTTCATTTGTTTTAATTTATAATATAGCTTTGCTCACATTTGTAAAGAAATTGGCTTTAATTTGCAAGAACACAAGTTTCATTCAAGCTTGCAAGCGCGCGCAAGAAACATTTTATTCAGATTGCAAGCGCACGCAGAATGGCGTCACGCGTCACAGTCGTGACTGCATAAACACAGTGTTTTGTTTTGCAAATTGTTTATAAAAAGTCTGAATTCCTTTAAAAATATTAGAAATATTATAAAAAGTCTGAATTCCTTTCATTTTTGGTATGGCTGTTATAAAAATCGTGAAATTTCTTTTCTGGTTTGCGATCAGTGATGATCTAAACACTGTACGAGCACAAAAAATGGCGTCATTTGACCGTGCATTAGAGCGCTTTTCAAATGAGTGTCGTAAAACCAAAACCAAAGTAATTACCCCAGCCAATCATAACAAACACAAATTACCCAATGAACCAATCAGAACTCGAGGCAAGAACATGTAACCGGCGCCAAGCGCGGGAAAACGTGTGCGAGCAAGTCGCGATTGGTTTGAGTTTTACTTCTGGGCCCAGTTGTTCAAAGCAGGGTTAAGCTAACCCGGGATTAGCGCCAATTTTTAATTCCGTTTTGTAGCCAAGCAATACAGATTCCTGTGAATCTTTTTTGCCCTCTGATTTAAACTTCGGTTGCTTTTAAACGGTCACTTGGAATTTCCCGCGAAAACTCTTTTGAAATAAGAGAAACAGGGACCTTGGTTAAATTTTAATCCCAGGTTAGCGTTAACCGGCTTTCGAACAACCGGGCCCTGATTGGTCGAGAAAGGGGCGCGAGCTTTTCTAACCAATCACAGAGCAAAGTAAAGCAAAACCAAAGTAAAAAGCGAATCACTTTCGACACTCAACTAAAAATCGCTCTATACTCACATCAGGCTCGCTCAAATTCAATCAAAACATACATCAGCTATATTATAAAGGCTGGTTTCCATATGATCGCTACGATTGCTGCGATCGCTGGCAAAATCTTTCAGCAATCGTTGCTATTATATGAAAACCACTTTTTGCGATCGTAACAATCACAGCAATCATATGGAAACCAGCCTCTATGGAAACTGCTCAGCGATCAAAGTAGCAACGACCGCTCAACTTTTTTGGTAGCGATCGTATGGAAACCAGCCTTAAATGGTCTTAGCTTTGTTTGCGATGTAAGAAGTCGTGTAGCATCTCAGTCAAGGCAATGAACTGCACGCCAAAACTTGTAAATAGTTTGTCTAATCTACACAATTCGTAGTTTGGCGTATAACAAAATTATGGCAATTACTTCCAAAAGTAGTTTAAAAAAATTAACCCTCGCGTTCCCTTTTATATCCTTTTATTTGTGTAGCTTCTGGCTTCACACGCAATTTGTTCCCTTAAGCAAAACTTAGTGGCTTCCAAGTCTTACTTAAGAGCCTGGTGTAAAGTCGACCAACGTCTAGGAAGGATTGACTGGCTGATCATGCAAAAACATGAGCACGCAAAGCGTGCATAAGCTATGTTGTTTTATGAATTGTTCCTGTCTATTAGCATTGGTGGGTATGTTTGGCGTGGTAAATTAAACCTGCCTCTGTTGCGTAAAACATTGACGCCAAGGGATGTTGATACAGAATGATCAGCTGAAATTATTTTGTAGAACTAATAAGGGTCCCACGCTCGTTACCAACTGAATATTCTATCTTTCTCATTTCTTCCCGAGCTTGAAATTTTCCATTTTTTCTTTCTTTATTATCACACACGATGCTTTCGACATTGCTGATCCCAGCAGTATGCAGAATGCATGTCACCCGAACCTAGTAAATATGACCTCGCTCGCCACGAGTCTCCAAGTAGTTCAGTGGTTAGAGCGTCCGACCGGTGTACGGAAAGTCGTGTTCGATTCCCGTAGGGGACTCAGGTTTTTTTCTTTGTCCAACGCTCGTGACAAACGGAATATTTCATCTTTCTTACATTTGTTTGATTACTTTGTACGTCCTTAGTGAGACTATTTTTTGCGCCTCAGGAGACCTTACGTGCTCAAAATAGGTTAAAAATCCTCCCTAATATAAAAAGCATGGATCGAAACAATATTAACGCTATTGGCCAAATTAAGCATCTCAGACAACGACACGTTTTTCAACAGAATGATTTCATACCATTTTATGACACTTAACAATAGTAGGAACTGATTCCAAGTTTAGTTTAGTCTTGCTTGAGAAAGAACACAATACAATTGACAGAACAAATCATGACTGTAGCATCCTTGGGGATTACGTGCCAGTAATTTAACTCCTTCAGATTTAAGGAATAGAGGCTTAAAAAATCCTTTACGAACTGCAGGAGTCATGAAGCCTGCCAACACCTTGACCTGTGACCTGCCTGGGACCTGTGACCTGTTAGCCTGTTATTTGTGACCTGAAACCTGTAACCTGTGACCTGCGTTTTGCACATGCCGAATGTATGAAGGGGATAGGTATTTTCCAGCATTCCCTCAGAGAAAGAATATAAAACATGGGCACGCATAGCTTACATGACCTATCTTAAACTGATGTCTTATTGCAGCTAATTTGTAATTTGAGGATTGTCAGTTTGTAATTTGCAACTTGGCTCTCCGAGGAATAAAAAATAAAGACAAAATCAGTCTCAATAGTACCTTTTGGCCATCATATAAATCGTGGACACGACCTGTCAAACTGAGACTTAACCGCGCGAGGAGAAATGGCAGCAGGTGTAAGATACTACAGACACGTTTGATTGAACGAACTAATCTATGCAAATTGCTACCGCAAAATTACTTTTATGACGTATATTTGTATACCCCTTACACCTCGATAAATTAATACTGCACACAGCGAAATATAACGTCACAATGAAACTTGAGTGCTACTTGAATTAGGCCCTTCAGTTTGAAGTAAACTCAAGCAAAATCACATTCAACGCAATTCTAGTTGATTTCTACGAGTTGGTAAACCTATCTGAGCAATAATCGTTCAACAGCTGTGCGACCAAAAACGTGAAACCCACTTTACACGTAATGTGGAGAATGCTTCGCCTGTTGATACTGCTGTTGGAATGGTTGATGTCGGCCTGTACGCCTTCAATTCCAAAGGAAAGAGTGGGTATCTGGTAGAGTTGTTTCTGGACGGCAGACAAGTCACCACTGAAGTCGAAGCTGGATCTGCTGTGCCTATTGCAGGGCCCCTCTGGGTACCAGCCTTGCGGCTGAATGGACCACTCTCCCTAAATAAAGTTAAATTTACATTTGCATTTACATTTACATTCAAACATCTTCAGTTAAAGTCAGCGCGCCTTCAGCTGTCAGGAAATTGAAGTACCGAGCCCAGGAAATGTACTGACTATCCCTTGTTGTGGCCTAAGGTGAGAAGCCTGTGTTACTAGGACGGAACCAGCTGCATCATGATGGAGAAACTGCGGTTGGATTGATGAAGTATTTTCAAAGTGCCTCGTGATAATGCTGTGGTAGAAATAATTTCCGAGTATGAATAATCATTTAGCCTGTCTTCTAAAGGGTTGACCGATTCCTTGTGCCATCAAAGAGAAGGTGGAGCAAGAGCGAAAAGCTGCAGAAATTGGAGGAGAAAGGGATAATTCACAAGGCTAACCAGAGTGATTGGGCGGCCCTGTGGTTTTGGCCCCTAGGGAAGATTGGCCCTCTGCGATTTTGCGGTTACTATTAGAGAACGGAAAACCAACGTCACGATGTTGACCAGTAACCATTACCTAGTGCAGAAGATTACTTTGCAGCATTGTCAAGGGGCAAGATTGATTTTCTTATCTCATGCTTATCAACAGGCTGAATTAGATGACGATTTCGTGACGTACCTGAAAAAGGTAATTAGCACTCAGAAGGGATTGTACCAATCGATCACCATGTGGAGTATCCAGTGCATCAGCTGGGTAGACAAACACAACATTTGTCCCCTGCCCTAGAAGGTGGATGCAGTAGTGAAAGCCAAGAGTCCAACCAAGAGTCAAAATCGAAGTCGTATCTTATTCTACTAAACAATTATGACAAGTTTGTTGCAAAACTAGCCACTTCTCTCCACCTGTCTATGACCTCTTACAGAGGGACACGCATTGAGATTGTACCAAACAATGTGAGAGTGCTTTCGTTAGAGAGAGCAGCAGCTGCACGCTTCTACTCTGTTGACCTTCAAAACCAGTTCACTTGGCTTGTTAAGTATGGTCCTATGAGCTAGAAGCAGTAATCTCTCAAGTTACGGAGGATGGAGAGGAGAGACCGAGTGCTTTCGCCAATTGAACTGTTACTGCTATTAAGCGTACTATTTCCAGATTAAAAGAGAGGCTTTCAATTGCGTTTAGAGTGAAGAAATTCTATTTTCGGAAGGGGGTTTTCGTTGATCACTCATCACAAGCTATTTGAGCTGAACATGCCCTCGCAGATGCTTTGTCAAGGCGTGTGCCTGTGACTACTGATGATGGGTCAGATGTAGAAGTGCATTGGATCAGAAACCTGGGTGAGTTTCCTGTTAGTGCTAGAGACATAGCTTTTACCAGCAGGAGACATCATGTTTTAGCTCTCTTTTAGCTTTCACGTTACATGCATTGCCACATGCAGTAAAGGATCCATTGTTTGCAGCCGTAACTTTTTCGTCCAACGGAACGTTCTACTGACTAACGATGTGTTTTGTGGGATTAAAAGCCATTTTCTGAAAATATCGAGAATCGATAGACACTCACGAAAAATCGAATTTTTTTTTTATTTTGCCAAAACATCCCTTTGGGTAAGCTAATTCAAGAAAAAATAATCCAAAGTTCCAACGAGTTATTTAACGGACGAAAATTTCAAAATTTCGAAAAATGCATAAAATGGCCGCGGTTTTACGGTCTCTAAACGGCTCAAATTCTCACTCAACTTTAGGAAGCCGGTGAGAGCGTAAAAAAGATTGTTTTAAAACGAAACAAATCATGAACATTATTTAACCTTTATACTTTACAACTATGTAATAAATTTGCCAATGTTTGGTTTTGAACATTTTCAAGCGGCGTTCTTATCGAGCCCCTCTTAACCTCGTTTATCACAAGGTAAAATGAAGGCCAACTTTGGCCGCTTAAAACAGCATCTTGTATGTATCATTCAATGATTAAGACTACACGGAAAGAAAGCTCTGTTATTGTACTTTTAACCAGGAAAGTTTCCGCTTTGGAAATTAAATACTTCTACGTCAGTAAATTTTTACTGTTCAGTGAACTGAGCGGGTAGAATTATATGCAAATTACAACAAAGGTCGTTTAAGATAGGCTCACCATTAGTTACACATCCACGAACAATGTTTTTCCTGATTTTTGAAAGACGGTTCTGCTTTCTTGAGTTGGCGGAGTCTTATTATGTTAAAACAAAGCAGATTTTTAACGCTGTTTAACGGCATTTCAACAAGACAGGAATCCACAACTGAACCAAGATAACATCGAAAACACTGTGATACGACGTATTATGTCAATACCTTGCCAACCGAAAAAGCAACAATACAATAGAAAACATTCCAAACTGTAAACAAACGAATTTTCAGTTTCCTGATTGAGCGAAGATATTTTAAACTCATCACGTAGAGGAATACAAGCGGAAAGACAGGTGACCTCTGCAACGACCCGCACGTGTCACACCACTCTGACGGAGAGAGTCACGTATTTGATTTCTGTCATGTGATTCAGGAATAAAAACTTTGCGGGAGATTACAGAGAAAAAAAACATTTGCAACAGCTAGCCAGGCCTTTCAGTTGTTGGATTACATGTTAGCGTCCACAAAGGAGTTTTTACGGTCACGACTCTTTCTATAAAGTGCGGTAATTTCGCAATGTACGTAATGTTGTAATTTAACTACCAATTTAATTACGGCTCATGAAATAAAATAAATATAGCAGTAAGTTACGTTCACAGTGTGTTGTACTGATATATGGCGTCGAGTAGTTTTGGCGCACTGCTGGAGAGGGTTACTGCCTGTGAATTAATTAGTGATTACCCAGGCCACGTTAAAGTTGTTTCCGTAAAAAGAATGCACAAAAGACATCTCGCGGCATCTTCAATTGCTACCAAGTGTAGATAAAGCGGTTGACAGTGAATTCAAGTTGTTGTTTTAATAGCCCGAGCAGGTAATTATATTGCACTTTGTTCTGGAATTACTGTGTTCCATAATTTTGCTCACAGATACTTCATGGCACTCGGTGTCCCTTTATTTAAATCTAGGTTCTGCAGAGTCGAGCTACTCCCGTGCCCTCCGGCGCCCGAGGGGGGGGGGGAAGGAAGGGGGGCTTTTGACCAATGTTCGGGTGTAGGGGTGACGCTGCGGGTTTGACACCCTGGCCCTGTTTAGGACAGAAAAACGAAATGGAATATCGATCGTACTGACCATACCCGGTTGGAGAAGACGCACATAAAATTACATACCATGTTTAGGGACAGAGACTGAAAAACCTTATCCTGTTCTGCGGCCCACCCCAGTATAGTCCACATAAGGGAGTAACCCTCCCTTCCGGGCGGGGCGGGGGGTGGTGCCGTGTTTAATTTAGCACGACGACATCACGATGTGATTTCAGACGCCGAAAGTTGAACTTCAATGCAAACTTCCATAGTAGCAGTTCGAGCGAGCGAGATACGGAAGTCACGCGGGCCCATGCGAGAACTCGCCCACATGACACCTTTTCTCGCTTTGCCATTTTAGCTTGCCCCTTTTTGGTTTTTGTGTCATGAGGTTGAAAGCTTAGAGTTCAAAGTATATTTATCTTTGATTTTTGGTTATTTAGGCCTTTTTTCAGTAGAAAAGTCCCACCTTTCATTGACAATATGTCCTCGCCACAGAGCGGAGTTTGGTATAGTTTTTGGTCTCTGACCCTAAACATGGTATATAATTTTATGCGCGTCTTCCCCAACCGGGTATGGTCAGTACGATCGACATTCCATTTCGTTTTTCTGTCCTGAACAGGGTTAGGGTGTCAAACCTGCAGCGTCACCCCACACCCAAACATTGGTCTAAGGACCCCTTTCTCCCCCACCCCCCTCCCCCCTTCCCCGGGCGACTCTGCAGAACCTAGATTAATTAAGGGACGCCGAGTGCTATGAAGTATCTGTGGCCAAAACTATGGAACACAGTAATTCCAGAACAAAATGCAATAACATTACCTGCTCGGGCTAACAACAACTTGAATTCACTGTCAACCGCTTTATCTGCACTTAGTCCGTGCAATTGAAGATGCCGCGAGA
>Ga0126336_10000593_pt1 | contig 15591 bp, 9 predicted proteins | sample SidCmetagenome_FD_92530 | JGI IMG/M metagenome (GOLD analysis project Ga0126336, IMG submission 92530) | Coral microbial communities from El Islote,Puerto Morelos, Mexico - Siderastrea C C metagenome | ecosystem: Host-associated > Invertebrates > Cnidaria > Coral | place: El Islote,Puerto...
GAAGAAGAAGAAGAAGAAGAAGAAGAAGAAGACAATTTGCCTTCTCCAGGAGAGACGTGAGCACTCGTCGCCTCGGATGCCGACCCAAAAAATCCGAACATCTTTCTAGCCAAGGTTCTGAAATATACTGCTAACGGCATTGACGCTAGGCTGCCTTGGTTCAAAGAACTCGAAACACGCCCAAATTTTTACGAATTTGAAATAGGCACAGATGTTGGCTAGAAAAAGCTAGCGCTCTCATACACCCTGTAGATGTGGTATTCCACCGGCGCGAGGGATTGTACGAGCTTAGAACAGCGAAGGAACAAATGTGTGCTCTCGTCCACAAGTCTTCTACTAGAAAATTATAGACTTTCCGTAAAGGTCCACTGTCGAAGAAACGCAATTGTGTTGCTTGCTCGAAATCCATACACCACTTTCGGTATGAAAGCTCTCGTTTGTCAGGTAATGCTTTTGGCCCTCTTGACTGAAATCTAGGTAACAAGCTTGAAATTCTGCTGACATGCTAACTGCTCGTTTCTCTGACGTGGGTGACCCGATCTCAGACATTGAAGTAGAAGCTATTCTTGGTTAAACAAGGACTGGTTATTCGGACAAGCTGAAGCCAATACTATATGATATTCGGTGTTTGTGGTCGACTAAATTGCAATTCTGAAGGCCTGCGTCTTTGATGAATTTCAGAGGGAGTGGTATTTCGGGTTTGTCAGATGTGGTTCCTCTTTGAGAACTGAACAGTAAGTCAAAACAGCTCCTTGCCAATTTTTTTATCCAATCATTTCTTTGTCTTCAATAGCAGTATTTGTGGCCACAATAGCGTTTAGCTGACCTTAGCGTCTAACCAGATTGCTTTAGATTTCCACTTGAGGGGGCAACCGCCTTGCGAAGATAATGTACGTTGGTTAGCAGTGGTCTGTTAGCTTGAGGTTTTCCTTTGAAATGAAACAACAGTACGCCGCGTCTGGCCCGTGCAAATATCGCAACATCTCCGTGTTCTATTGCTCACTATCACCGATCGCAATATTCCTCGAGTGAAATCCGGTTTTTTTGTTTCTGTATTTTCTTTATTTAGTTGTTAAATAAAATGTTTTGCTCTCGAGTTCCGGTTCCTGAGGACGCACATTTGTAACATCTGCAGAGGGAACGGAATCCGGCGCGTTATTTATTAACGTTGACTTTGGAGAGAATTTTTAATTTCCTTTGGATTTGCGACAGTGACATTGAGGGATAAGAAACCAAAATATACGAAAAGATCTAAGAGGTCCGGCGTTCACAGGGTTGTACATAGTGTAAAATTATATTTTAGAATTTTTTTAAATTTCATCAAGCTGGTTGTCTATACATGAAACCACCTCCGAACGCTGTTTATCGCGATAAACGACGCCAGGAACCCGTAAGACAGCTGAACAAATTACGGAATTACAACTCTGTTAAGTTTAGCTGAGACCAGTGTAAACAGGTCATTTTTTTAATCTGTTGCCTAGATTTTGGACAATTAATCAATAATTATAGTTTTACTTCAATCCTGCCAATTTGGGGTGACCAGACACGAGTGCATGGAAGTAAGGATGGATAACGCCAGCACAATAAGACTAAACTGTGCCTGTTCACCTCGTGTTCCTCGTTAATCGCAATACTCAGAAAAGGAGTTTTTTATGTCCAATGGTGACGCATTTTTCCGGGTTTACTCACAACCCGTGTAGTTCAATCAATTTTCGCTCGGGTCGCAATTGTTTGCTTTTTCACTTGCTGTGGCCAACTAGGCAATATAGAGTGGTTTTCAAAGAAGTGTCACAACGCCAAAACCAAAGTAATAACAAACCAATCACAACAAGAAACTTTTTTAAAGCGACTGATCGGTCATTTATTCAAGTCTTCAATAGCGGTATGTGTAGCCACAATAGTGTTTGACTGACCTTAGCGTCTAACCAGATTGCTTTAGATTTCCGCTTGAGGGGACAACTACCTTGCGAAAATAATGCACGTTGGTTTGCACAGTGGTCTGTTCGTTTGAGGTTTTCCTTTGAAATGAATTTAAACAACAGCATGTGGCCTGCGCAAATATCGGTACATCTCGGTGTTCTATTGCTCACTATCACCGATTGCAATATTCCTCGAGTGAAATCCGGCAGAGGAATTAGAAGACTGGTATTTGCGAGGTCCCTTTATCCCATCTGCTCCGGTGGGTTCGCCTGCTTTCCGCCAGCAGTGGCGACGATCTTAGAGGTCCGGCGTTCTCAGGGTTGTACATAGTATAAAACTATATTTTAGACGTTTTTAGTTTCATTTTTGTATTTTTAATAAGCTAGTTTTCTATACATAAAACCACCTCCGAGAGCTGTTTATCGCAATAAACGAGGCCAGGAACCCGTAAGGAAGCTGAACAAATTATGAAAGAACTCTGTCAAGTTTACCTGAGACCAGTGTTAACACGTCAGTATTTTTAATCTGTTGCCTAGACTTTGGAAAATTGATCAATAATTATAGTTTAACTTCAATCCTGCCAATTTGACCAGACACGAGTGGATGACTACACTGTGACTAATCACGTTGTGTTCCTCGTTAATTGCAATACTCAGAAAAGCGGTTTTTTTATGTCCGGTGGTGACGCGTTTTCCGGGTTTACGTAAAACACGTGTAGTTCAATTTTCGCTCGGGTCGCAATTTTTCGCTTTGTCCCGTGCTGTGGCCCACTAGGCAATATAGAGCGGTTTTCAAATGTGTGTCGTAACGCCAAAACCAAAGTAATAGCAAGCCAATCACAAAAAGAAATTTTTAAAACGACTGACTGATTTTGGTTTTACCTCTGCAGTTGAGAAAGTGGCGATTTGAACCATTCAGGGAGCGAATTAAGGTAAAACCAGACACAACGTTACTTTCGACATTCAATTGAGAACTGTCCTATTCAACTTGTTACTGTATTTATCCTGAAGCTTATTTGTAGCCCGAGGTTTGTTGTACAGTTTGGATCGTTCCCCGCACTTTTTCCTGGGCAAAATGCTCGAGGTTTATGGAGTTGTGAAGTGTGTATCTCATTTATCACCTAGAACAGTTTTTAGGGACTTTGTGAGTAACCCTCTAGCCGTAATCAAAGCGTGGGTAGCGATACATAGTGTTCCTTAAACGCGGTTGACGTTGTCATAAAGGTTGACTGAGAGAGTAATTAAAACACAATTGAGCAGTTAATCGTAGACTGATTCTTTGCTGTTAAAAAGAGTTGGTTTCTAAACAGGACGTTGATGTGAAGGTAAGTTGGCCACAGCTGGTGGAATTGAAAGCTGACGTTTCGAGCCTGTCGTCACAGCGAATCGTGGACAGTACAATGGCGGCAGAAGGGCTATCCGCTCAAAACGCCAGCTTTCAATTTTTCTCAAGGTGGCCAATTTGCTTTATCAAATTTCAAGGGCGGAGTTTGATGCGTTTTCCCCCTTTTTGATTGAGAGTCTTGTTTGGAGGTGACAAAACAAACGTTTGGCCGACGAACCACGGCACAAAAGTTCACGTTTCTCTATGAAACAGTGCTTTGATTTCAACTCGATTTTCTAACGGGGGTCGGTTTTTAAAGAAACTATGGTGTTGCGTCGGTATGGAAGTGAAACAAAGCTTGGATTTATCAACCAAGTTTATAAGGTAAATTGGCCACTGTAGAGAGATTGAAAGCTGACGTTTCGAGCGTTAGCCCTTCGTCAGAGGGCTTATCCGGAAAGAGGTTCGCGTTGTCCGTTTTTGAGTTGGGGGAAACGAATACAATTTCTTTTGCTAATTTTTGCACAAAGATTTTGTGCAGTGCGGCAACAACTTTTGAACTAAGGTGCCGCGACACTTGACAAGGCGTCCAATCTTATAAGGCCAAAAGCAAACCGGCGACTCTCAGAATTAACTAAGTGGCAGTGGACAGCAGAAATAACCAGAAATAATTCACTTTTAAATTAGTTCACATGTTCATTGTTAGACCCTAGCTTCTCCTTCTAAAGAAACTGTCACTGTTTCAAAACTTAGCCTCAGTTTAATTACATGCTAGGAGTCGAGAAAAAAATCACTAAGAGTAGATTATAGATGGCTACGCTAACAAAGTCACAGGAAATGGTGACTCTTTCCTGCGACTCGTTTTACAAAGTTTTCAGTCTCAACAAGCTTACAATTTTGCGCTTGAAAAGCTCCATAGTCGGTAGTAAACAACGTACAAAAAACAACCACCGTATTTACGACTGTTCTCAAATTAACTTACGAAGAGTCAAAATCTTTTATCAGAAACATTGATTTTCACACTTTTTCTAGAGTAGGTCACTATGATATGATACAATAGGGCCTTGAGCTTCACAATTTTAAACATGAAGTCGTTGCCGAAAAAACGCGTTTTAAATCTAATACTTAAAATGTAATGATACAAAAAAGGAACGAACTGAAAAACAAAAAACTAAACCGACTGTCTAAGTTGAACTGCAAATACGCAATTTCATTTTTCACTGGAAATTTCTTCTTTAATGGGCTCACACAGCTCTACTAGAATATTTCTACTAGAATTTTTCCCGAAATCCAGGAAAATTAGTTCCCAGCGGTAAAGTCTGAAATCACACTGCAAAACTTCAGAAAGTTTGTTGGCGCAAGACAAATAGAGGATATTACATGGTCGCGCGGAGAAAAGACATTTATCTTCGAATGTTAAGCAGCTGTTTATTGTAAAGACACCGATGAAATACCAGGATAACCATTTCTTGGAGTAATCTTTTATTCGCTGAATCAATCTAATGAAATATAGATCTTACGCACGTTCGAATTTCGGTCGAAAAATAGAGAAAATAAGTAGCGTTTATGTGTATTCTCAATATTATGGCAATAAGGCATGAAACTTTTGTACATTTCATTGGCTGAGACTGAAGTACCCATGGCAACCGTGATATCTTCACATGTGAAAGATAAAATTCGTATCTTCACTGGAAACGAAATTTTCGTCACTGGAAAAATCCTGGTATTTCATCGGTGTCTATAAAATAAAGGAAAATAGCAAATCCGCCATATATATGTAACAGCTACTTATCTTTCACTGGGCGAAATTTTTCAAATTTAAATCGAAGTGGACTACGCCACTGACCAGTAAATTTTACAGTGACTTGCCCTGTTGATAAAACATGCACTCCTCGTTGACTTGAGGATGCGTAAGCCTTTGATTGGTTTTCTCCTCGCCCGATTGTTACAATAACCATCCATCTCACAGCTTTACTTAAGTCTTTGGCTCACAAATCTCCCATTGGTCCTTATTACTAAGCAAACAATTAATAAATATGTAAGTTGAACCGCAAATACGCAAGTTCTTCTTTCATTTGCAATTTAGTTTGCAATTTCATCTTTCATGGCTCAAACGGCTCTACGAAAACTTTTCCGAGATCCAGGAAAATTTGTCCCCAGCGGTAAATTCTGAAATCAAACCGCAAAACTAGACTCCCACAAAAACTGCCGTCTCACGCTTTTCACATTTCGGGCTATACGTTTCCTCTGCCAATAGAAAGATGCCTTAGAACAATAGAGGTTTGTAGTGCTCAGTCTAGCGCGGACAATTCAGTTCAAAATGGCGGACGAATCAGTTCAACTTCACCTATGGCGATCTTTTCTAAACACTGTGGGCTAAAATCAGGACAAAATGGCTACTCACCGTGTTAGATTGGAGTTTTTCTTTTTGGAAACCGGAAAACGTTGGATGACAAGGGGAAACAATTGGACATTTAATGGTACAGTATGTAATTTTGATCCGCTCGAATTGAATGATCATCAAAGATTAACTGCTCTGGTATTTATTCAGCTTTTCCCAATTAGTTCTCTACGAAATGAAAGACCAGTGAAGGAGAATTTGTCAGTTGGCATATTTAGGGCTGAAAGGGTTAACCACTTCTACTGTTCAACTGGTGGAAACGGCTTGAAAGTAAACCCAACCAATAAAAAGGAAGTAATTATGCTCCTAGCCAGGTGATAATTTGCATTGCCTCGGTGCACTAGTCGCTGAAATAGGTAAAGTTCTCGCCGAGAAAAGGCTATGCTAGAAGTTGTATTGGGTTTTTGGCTTTGTAATTGGTTTCAATGTAATAAAAAGTTACCTATCTCTCAGTGGACTAATGCAAGATCAAAGCAAATGCTGGCAAGTGAATTGATGAGAACGCGAACGATGATTTCCGTTTAGACCTCGCAAGATAGCCTATTAATAAAATAATTGTCCTTTTCTTTAGGAAGTGCTTGTTTCTCCTTCCTGTGATGATGACCACGTCCGGATAATTTCATCCTGCTGTGTCTGGTAGGTGTCAGCAACTGTCAAATAAAACCACCACGGGTTCTGCGGAGGAATGTGCATACGCATGTAAGTTAGGGCTGCAATCTTGCATTCAAGATTTGGTTGTTTATTAATGGCCTTTGCAATTTTTCGTAGCTCGGTCCAAAATTCTGAATAACCAGACATCAGTTGAACGCAAAGTATCTTGGGTGCGTCTTCAGCCATCTCGCCAATGTTTTTCATGCAGTTCAATTTATTCTCCCCACTCACTACAAGCCCCCACAAGATGACTTTGACTTCTTTCTTGTGTCGAGCTACTTCCTCCGTGGACAGGCTGGTGGTTTGTTAGGCCAAGTGGCAGAGATCACTTATGGCAGGACAGCAGCATAACAACTGATTGAGCCGTGAATTCTTTGATTGCAGGCTCTTCCCGTAGAGATTCTGGGGCTGTTTTTTAAAACCTTGACAGACATCACAGTTAGAGGTCTGGCAGATTGGTGTAGAGTCGCCCACAACTTGCCTTGTACCTGAACGAATCCCACAGTCAGTGGCTGAGCAAATGCAACGATGACTGCACATGTTGAAAAGAGCTCTAAGCAATCTGTGCACCTCATCACTTCTGCCTTCAGGGGTGCTGACCCAGAGGCCGGTGTCGTATATTTGCTCCGGTCTTGTCCATATAGTTTTAGAACCAGCACTGCTTTCCAGGTCCTATTGAAAAAAAAGCAAATCATGATTTTCATTGGCTGGATTATCCCAGCTGTTCAAAATGTTATTAAGATTCTAGCGAAAGGTTACCATGTGAAAGTATCGCATTGTCATCCCCCAGTAACTGGCTCTCGGCTGTTTCACAATCAAGGGTACCTTTTGGCAGTCAGTTAGGGTCAAAAAGTAATTTCTACATTTCCAAAAATAAATATTGTGTGTAAGAAGCTTGGTGTCCTTGGCACACATGCCTGAACAAAGCACCCCTTTCGAATGACCCTCTAGGGGTATGGACACTGCATTGTCCAGATAACAGTGTTTTGACTTGACAGATAAAAGATTTAGATGTTATTCCAAGCACATTTTGATGTCAAATCCTGTAGTTTGTGCATCCTGTTGTTTGCGCTTGTAGTTTGTGCTTCATTTATGAAAGAAAATAGTTAATCTTTCCAACTCCATTTAATTGGTAGGAGTCAACATGGTCGTCTTCCAATGTAGCTACTAGCGTAGAAGAAATTTTTTAAGAGATCAAGAGAGTATTTTACTTAATCGAGTAAAAGCAACCTCAGTAGGCTGTAATGCTCCATATTATCAAAAATCGCATACCATTAAAAAGAAAGAAACTATAAATAGCCAACACTTCACTGATATGGAGTCATAAGTTTGCTAAGATCTAGCTGTTCCAAAGGGGTACAGACACTACTACATGACAGAACCTACCACCTGAACTCTAACGGAAAGCAAAATAGTAATAATAAACGTATTGAAATACACTCTTTCCAAATGAAATATAGTTATTCTATAACAAGAGAAAACATTTTGTGTATATTTTAAAGCATATTGTGTAGAAACGGCACTTGGGTGATAACCATGTGACTGCAGGCATACAACACGAGGGTGAATGCCACCCCCTCCCAAATCTGTCTCAAATCTGTCGACTTTTCACATTTGTTAATCGTTTTAATGAATTTGAAATAGTTACTGTATTAGATAAGAGAAAATTCGTAACAATGGTGATTTTGGTAGTAGAATGCCAACACTTAGAAAAGATGGCCTATATTTGTCCTTCAAATCAAAGTTCAGCAAAGGGTTAGATCACAGGCAGTGTTCTGGGTTGATTTAATGTTTAAATAAGATAATTTTTCTTCATAGTTTCTTCTTGTTATTTATTTTTTAATGACACAAACCCTCATAACTTTGGCAAGCACTAACCAATTTGCACAATTTGTTTTATTTCTTCAGCATAAGATTCTTCTGAATGTAATTTAAGAATGATTTTTCTGCTTGTTATAATATTTAAAGGAAATTCGTAACATCAGCTCAATGAAATGGGTACTCTGGGAGCCGTCTGAAAGTGAAAGGGTTAAACTTTCATTTCTTTTGCAAAAATTGACGAAGTTTGGTAGTGTCAAACCCCAGGAGTGTTCAGGAACCCACCTTCTGGTCTAGCGGTGTATGCTTCTCGAAGAAGGTGTATAATCTCTGCTTTGCTGCACCTTGTGGAAAGACGTCGGCCCTCAGGTTTCGCACGGGACATCTTTGCAGTTGATAGCTGTCTCTCCGTGTAACTTCAGAGGAAGTGGTTTCGTCTGTTTCGGCAGGTTGTTCTGTAGTGTCACTGCCAGAAGATTCTGATATATAACCAAACAAAAGAACCCGTTAACTTAATTGTGAAGGATTCTCGATGTCCTGGTGGGTGGGTTGTGGGGAGTTGATTAGTTTGGATGGGAAGTGAATCCTAGTGGCAGTCTACTCAGTTTTTGGTTGTCAACCATAATAATTATTATTATCATGATTGCTATTACTACAGTTTAATAATAATAAATTAAAAAAATACGAGACAACCTTTGAAAGACATGTTTCAGCATAGCTTATGCCATCTTCAGTTTTATGAAAATAATCAAAATAGCGCTATATTTATAGGTAGAATTGATGACATGCTGAGCTAATGACAACAATAGATAATCCGAAAACCGTTACAACGTATCTGGTACAGATGAGTTAAATAATAATGGTTGATTACTATTGCTTGCTTTTCTTTTAAAGGAATCTTACCATTTATAGTTGCAGGTGTCTTTGCCTTTTTTACGCGCCCCACAAAAGACACACCCCTTTTCCTCCGCTTGCGTGTTGGTTTGCTTTTACCCACCTTTGCTTGTACTTCTTCCCTTTCTGTGCATTGAGGACTCTCGTCAACTTCGCCACCAATCATCTGTGCCACAGAATTGGACAGCAGTGTTTCCAGAACTTTCCCATCTTCTTCTGTCACCTCTGATTCTGACGATGGAGCACCTTCAGGTCTCGGACGGTGGCCTAAGCTGCTTAGAACTGGGAGAGATAACGATTGGGATGCAATGAATTCTCCGTCACTATCCTCGTCTGGACAATCCCAGCTGTTTCTCAGTGTCTGGCTGATGGTGGTTAGTGTTTCCGAGTCTATGGCAGTAAATGTCAGAAAATTTATGCCGAAGTCCAGCATTCCACGAGTCAGGTAGTGTGGCAAACAGCTCCGGTGCTGGTACCTCACAGCTGCATACCTTTAAATGGAGAAAAACAAAGTTATTATATCCTATAATGATAATGGTAGGGTTGATTTTATTAACTCTATACTGAATAATAACAGAACAATGGTCAATAGAACAATTTCGGTGTAAGCTATAAAAGCAATATTGTAGTCTAATTAAATGGCTGGATGCATTCAAAGAGCCTATGTCCCATTTTAAGTTCCGATGAAAAAATTAGTTCAGTTGAAAAAGAAGGCTCATGTGACTGGTGGCGTAGGGTCAAGACACTTCTTTTTTCCCAAAAACATGAGATGTTTTGGTCTGATCCTTGACCTTATGTTAACCACAATAATGGGAACCAGGAAATTATGAGTTCGAGTTCCAGTTAATTATTGTTGGGGTTCGAGTTAACAAAAAAAATAGACACCGATTTTAAATGCTTGGAAATTTACTGTCAAGAGGAACAATTCTAATGGTCAGCTTTCAGGTGGGAGTTTGGGTCACTGCTTATCATCATTCTGGATATTAACTCAAATGCAAATGAAGTTATCTTCAGCTCATCTCGAACTCAATTGGAACTTGAACTCATAGATTTGTCGGTGCCACAATAGTGAGTGCTACAAATGCAATTTGTGATTAAAAACTATTAAAATTGGACATATGCCATATACATGCTCTTAGACCTTCAATTCGTAGCCAACTCTATCATTCATTAACTCGTACCTCAAATTTGTGAGCCTTCCCACGCTAAGACCCACGCCTTCAATAGAAACTCGACTGACCAGTGAGGCTACATCACAGATAGCCATACGGCGAATAGACAGATTGGTGGCTTTAGAACTCACTATGATATTTCCAGGAACAAATCCGCCGTGCGGTGCTTGAACCAGTTTTCTAGGAAAACCATGAACGAATTGTCCACTGGCTGGACTCCACTCTGGAGCGCCTAGTATCATGACATTTTGAAACCTGCAGAACCAAGGGATTCACTGAGATCTGGGCCATTATAATATCAAAACTGAAATTCTCTCTTCTTTTCCCTTGCATTTATTATAGAGGTAGTGGGAAGAAGTTGTTGAAATATCATGATAAATCATTTTGGGTGATCATATCCCTAATTCTCATGTGCTCTCTGATTGATTAGGCATTGATATTACAAGGATAAATTTATGCTGATCAGTGTTAGTGCTTAAAGGGTTAAATGATTGCTAGATCAGTTACGTCAAAGTAACCATCTTAAATGATGGTTTCTATCATGTAACCCTTTTTCTTACTGAGACTGAGGCAGTTATGCAGACCCATTGTTACTTTCGAGTCTGTGGAGGAAATGCTTCAATTTTAATGAAACCCGCCATTTTTCAGTGTTTCAGAAAACGCAATTGGGTATTTTTATGAAACTTTGATTTCAGTCGAGCACTTTTGGAAGTGAATGCGTTGTGTTTGTTTGGTTTTTCGGGTGTGGAATATGTTATGCCACTATCGCTGCCTGATTTTCTCTGGGTGCTGAGAAAGAAGGCATGCCTGTGACAGAGCTACGTACCTGTCAAGGCGAACTGTTCCCAAATTTGTATCCAAGTGGGCTATACCACTGAGCAGTAAATTTGACATTGACTGTCCTTCTTGATAAAACATGCGCTCTTTGTTGAGTTGAGGATGCGAAAGTCTCTGATTGCTATTCTCCTTGCCTGATTGTTGCAACAGCCATCCCTCTCTCAGTTTTTCTTGACAGTACTTGATCGCCTCAGCTGTATTCTGAAAGTTGACAGGTTGCAGTGGCTCCTCTGTGGATGATGGCACTAAATTCATGTCCTGTCTCGATACAAGTGGGCATGGCAATGACAGACTGTCCAGCAGCCTAAGGTTGAAATTGAATTCCAGTGGACGTTCAATAGATATAGCCAACGCTGTTGGAAAGTAAGGCGAAACGAAGGGTGTGCCAGAGGCCTTATGTAACTGATCAACCCTCCGATGCAGGCTAGGCGAATCGGTGACATCCCAGTCGTCAAATTCCTGTGGGCTGTCTTCGTCATATTCGTCTTTATCTTGACTGCCACCACTGTAAAATATATTGTAAGAGAAATGAACAGTAAAATGTTTTTTAACACATTTAATAATGATATTTCAGGGTTGCCACTCGTCAGAGACTAACAAATTCCCTGACTTTTCCCTGACCTCTAAACATTATTCAATGACATTGCATTTACATTTGCTTCAGCTTCTTTTGTTGGCCATCGATGTCCTTCTCTTTGTTTTCGACCTCTTTATGCTTTTCACTGGATTTTGTGAACTGGAAAATAAAATTCCCTGACTTTTCACTGACTTCGACAGCAACTAAGATTTTCCCTGACCTCTTAAAGAATTCCCTGACTTTTCCCTGACCTTGAAAAGTTATTGTTTTTCCCTGACGTGGCAACCCTGTCTATAGTGCTTTCCAAGGCTAAAAGTATTTAAAAGAGTCATATATAATAATAATAATAATAATAATAATAATAATAATAAGTCATATAGGGTGCTGATTAGCCAAAATGTATTTTGTATTATTTTTTAGTACAAATAAAACCTTTCCCTGGTTGGATTTCTTAAAGTGCTCTCTCAGTTAATCAAACAAACAACAGTTTTGAGTAAAACAGGCATAATTTCACAGTCAATTTATTCACCTTAAGTATGACAGCAATCACTAATGGCTACTTCAAAACCTTTTCTAAGTGCATGCAATTGATTGAGCCACGGCCTTACCTTGCCTCGGCCTCTGTTGAAATAAAACCTGATGCCAACTGTTTTACCTTCCTTCGATTTACTCTTGTGTGCAGGCATTCATCTGGAGAGCTGTTTATTAAACAAAAGGGAGAGAGAGGTTAGTTTGAGGTTCCATGTTGAACTGTCAAATTGTCCTTACAAAAACTTATGTTCTGGTGAAACAACTACAGCATACAGTATTTGTTTCTGCTGCCCCTATTAAAGGTTTAATGGAGTTTTTACAGTAGAATATTAAAAAAATGTCTTAATTCTCTGAACCCTTTAAATTTCCAAGAGCAGCCAAAAATCAAAATTCAAGAAAAATTCAAAATCTCATTTTGTACAATACTGAAAAAAGAGCATTTGACAGCTTTCCTTGGATGTCTCGTGTGAATAGTTACCCCATAGGATTTCATCCACAGACTAGAAAGGTGGAACTACACTTCATAAGTGACTCTGGGAGTGAAAGGGTCAAATACCTGTACAGTATGCATTTCAAGGAGAAATTTGATGCTGATCACTATATTTAGGACTCAAAGGTTGATAACTGATGGGTTCCCTCTAAAAATATGCCAACTAATTAATTGAAATCAATTCTCGATCAAAGCGTGGTGTTTGAATATTTACGTTACTGACCCTGTGTCCTTATAACCTCTTCTGTCAGTCGCTCCTAGTTCAATACTGCCATCTTCCTCTTCATTTTCTTCCTCCTCATCTTTGTCTTCGTCTTCCTCGTTTTCTTGTTCAGTTTCATGCTCCCTCTCCGCTTGTTCTTTCTCACTTTCATGATGGACCCCTCCCCTAAGGAAGTAATTTTGTATGTGAAACCTCATGTATTGTTATTTGGAAAATAAAGTGACCATTATTTTTGTTTATTTGAGTGTTGTTTTTTTAATTGCAGCATTATTTGAACTTTATTCGATAGGAACGGAATCCTGGCCTTGGCATGTTTATTCTTAAATTGTCCCTAGTGTCATACACAAGGATGGAAAATAGAGCCAGCGTACCCCACTGGGTATATGGGTTTTACCTCCTTACCAGGGTGGGGGCATTATTTTGACTTGTTAAAATTCAGGTTGTTGTTTATTTACACTGCAGGGCCCGTCCTCCCCCCCCAAAAAAAAAATGCAAGGGTGCATACCTTTTTTCTTTTTAAGGTGGCATACTACAATACACAGGTTTCAGAATAGAAAGATCACCTTTTTTTAAGCATTAGGTTGAAAGCCACCAGGAGTTTCCATTGGGTCATTCGTTGCTGGGGCTGTTTCAAGAAATGATGTAACCCAGAAGAAATACAAGAGGCTTAGAAAACTATCAAATGGGGGGGGGGGTGGAAACCATTTTTCTTGAAATCCCGTTTTTGCCACGAAATTAAGCTTTGAGCGAGATCACCCGGTTTCCCGGCCACTTACGAAATTCTCCCGGCAAGTTAAGAAGATCACCAAAAAGATGTTAAAAATGGAATTTTTTGTTTCATGTTTTTTTTGTTATGTAGTGGAAATTAAATCCCTTTTCTCAGGTAATCGATGATCTCTCCTGATTTATTTCTGGCATACTTGCTGTGGCTCATTTAGCTTTTGTGATGCCAATGTAGCTCGGCACAGTTATGTTTACGAACAAAAGCCTCTCCAAAGATATTCAAGCTAGCATAATCTAACGATGCCTTTAAGGTAGGTAATCGATGATCTCTCCTGATTTATTTCTGGCATACTTGCTGTGGCTCATTTAGCTTTTGTGATGCCAATGTAGCTCGGCAAAGTTATGTTTACGAATAAAAGCCTCTCCAAAGATATTCAAGCTAGCATAATCTAACGATGCCTTTAAGTAAATTTTCCGGGTTTTTTCCAAACATATACCCCGCTTTTGGCTGTAGTTTTTGAAATTTTCCCGTTTTCTGTTTTCTGTGGGTTGAGGCCGGACTGTTTTTACTGTGGGTTATACGGTCAGTTTTCGAATTATAAAATTAAACCTGTAGTTAATTGCATGAGTTTTTTAGCGCCTTGCCGATACAAGTTTTACTGGGAAAGTGCCTCGACCGGGAGAGAATGGGTGATTTATCGAACCGATATTTTACCCAGGCTACGCTCCATTCTCGACCTCAGAGCTCGTTTTTTTGACGCATGACTGTTACCTGGGAGCGTCTATGTTTTTCTCGTGGCTCTCATTTCCTCGTTCTCCACGTTGTTGGCCGCTTTGTCGTCTTGGATAATACGCGGTAAGGTCTCTCTCCTTCATTTTCACAACTTCCTCTGATGCTAACCTTAGCTAGGTCTTTACCTTATACGTGCGTCGTCACGTCTTTTATATGTTCACGAGACAACTCGTGACGGTTGCGTCTTTGCACAAATCGTGACACATTTATGGTGCCATTTTATAGACGTGCGACTGCACAAAATTGCACTGTTTGTTTACATTGGTGTAGAAGTCGTGACATTTCTTGTGCAAATAAGGCGTGCGACAGGACAGAACATTGTACTGTTGCTTTTTAGTGAACATTTTTACGTCAACGTAGAAATCGTGACAACGCGCAAATGGCGCGCGAGTCTAAGAAAATCATTTTTACTGGCTTCATTTCAGCTCATTTCATTTTTTCATTTTATTTTTGTTTACCCTTCTTATTCTGTCACCTGCATGCCAGTGTGTATTGTGTCAATGAGAAAACGTTTTTCTTTTGCGATGGATCAAAAATGTTTTGGCGCATTTTATGTAATTTCTAGGCACATCTGAATTCAATTAAACCTTAAAACCAAGTTTACTCCTTGATAAAGTATGATATATGCCGTCCTTGAATTGCATGGAATGTCAACAGAACGTCCAGTAACAATTAGAAAAGTGTGGATCGTTAAGCCTGTAAGGGACCAGTCAATAAGTAAATTGGGTGGGCCGGAGCACAGAGGGGGTGGTTCACTATGTTTTCAGCCTTCCCAGTAGGGTGGGTCATGCTATTTTCAGTCTCAGGAAGGGGTGGTTCATCATATTTTAAGCCTTGTATATTGAAATACTGCAAACTTCCAAAGCCTTCTGTAAGCCTAGGGGCATGATAATATTAGGAGAGCATATTCTTTAACTAGTTTTAAACATCTTTTGGAAACAGTTTCTTTTCAATGAACAATGCAAACTTTTAGGCAATTATTTTAGATATTTGTAAAGTAAATAAGTTTCTTTTTTCTGTTTGTTTTCACTTTTTTGTTGCACGGAGATATTAGCCTTTCTGGGTACTCAAAATTCGTGTTATATTGAATATATGTATGTATGTATGTATGTATGTATGTAGGTATGTATGTATGTATGTATGTATGTATGTATGTATGTATGTATGTATGTATGTATTTATGCATGCATGCATGAAAGCCCTTGCAAACTCGTCATAAAACTTTCGGGAAAAGGCCA
>Ga0126336_10000594_pt1 | contig 15576 bp, 9 predicted proteins | sample SidCmetagenome_FD_92530 | JGI IMG/M metagenome (GOLD analysis project Ga0126336, IMG submission 92530) | Coral microbial communities from El Islote,Puerto Morelos, Mexico - Siderastrea C C metagenome | ecosystem: Host-associated > Invertebrates > Cnidaria > Coral | place: El Islote,Puerto...
ACAATTCTACAAATTTTTGAGTCGGTAGTTCTTTGAAACTGATTCTAGATCTGCCATTGCCTTATATCATTACCGATTAAGGCTCGTTCATTTTAAATGAATTCCGCAGATTTAATCTCAAATATGGCGTTGATTAACCCCCTGTTCTATTAACTCTTGCTCACACAGACTAAAGGACTCACGTCCTTGAAGGGACCTCACAAATTAGTCTTTATAGACCAGCTTTTCGTACTTTTGCAATTACCCAAAGACATTACACTGAATGAACTGAGTTATAGTATTGTTCTTGATGCGGATATTCCTTCTTATTACTAATTTGACCTACAATGAGTCTGCAAAGAGGCAGCTAGACCAAGTGTTTGACTGAATTGTCCACTTGTGCAAGACAACTAAGAGAATGGGGGTGGCAGCGCCGTGATGGAAAGGGCATTTCAAAGTAAATGAGCGGTGTCGGTTCGTTATAGTAGAGGGTGAGTATTTCATCCATAATATCACTATAACATGCTTTCTATCTAAGTGTCGTGTACCGTGTACGATTTTAATTTTGTCTTCTTTTACTACCTTTGTTTGCTACCTCATTGTTCGTTTTAATGATACAGTCCGTACATAGAAGATAGTGTTAGAGTGACTGTCCTAACTTAAGTTACAATGCCCGCATCTAACGATTCTGTCAGTTTCATTCTGTTCCCAGGCAATGTATCCTAAATATTAAAACAAATTCTTCTTGATCAAGACATCGGTCACATTTGGAGGTCACAGCTATTAAGTACTGTCTTACACTTCCCCTTATTATCTTGAAAAGGTTCATTCAAAAGCTGAGTGTATTCAAGGGGCGTATTGAAAAACAACAATGGAAACACAAGTGCTTCGCAAATACCTGTGTGAAATGCATGGACTTGCCTCAGCAAATATTTCTCTTGCTTTGAATGGATGTCACTGAAGTAGATAGTCGGTTTTGCAATTTTGTTTCACGGCTTATAATTTTTCTAGTAATAAATAAAAAGGTTAAATTGTATGCACTTGTTCTCGAAGGCGAAGGATTTTTACCTTTGATTCGGAGAAGTAAAAATGTGTTCAATAGAACCGTAAGCAATCGAAGCCACAAACCAATCGATAAATTAAGCTATGTGAAGAAATACTGTGCATGTCTTGAGAGAAATTGCTATAGACTGTGTTTTTTTTACTAACAATTTATTTTAACACTTCTCGTTTCTTACGCAAATAAGCCGTATAAGTTGTGTCTTTATTCCCCGGACCAGATGAACAAAGAACGTCGTTTAACTTCAGAGCAGTGAATTTGAAATGACTGGGACTGAAATAAAACTTTTCATTAGATAATGCCTATATAAAAGAGGTAAATATCGATACGTTTATTGTTTAAATGGTCGCAATATGAGATCGCAAGAAGGCCTTATTTTATCAATTGCTTTTAAACTTGTCTAGTGTGGCATTTTGCAACTAAATCAATATACCTCTCCGTTTTTAACGGGCATTTATTTCATAAAATTCATTCTAAATATTTTAGTTTTTGTTCTATTTTAACAGACACGAAAGTGACAGTAAGATAAAGAGAGAATAAAACAAGATATCTAGCCTCTAACTTATTGTTCTACCTCAAAAGCTATAATAATGCCACAAAATATTGTCTTAGCTAACAACATCAAAATACACCTAGACTAGCGAAGACTGAGATATTAACGAAATTAAAAGAAATAGACGAAAAAGTTACGAGAATTTTGTCTTACTATTTGTTAGTATCTTTTTTGTGTTGTCGATAACATTACGTCCATATCCTATCTTAAAATGCCATGTTAACAATTAATTATTTTATAAACAATACGTTTAAATTTGCCGGCCCAATTGAAAGGTATAAGAGAGCGTTTTAAGCATTGTTTTTATTACTAATGATGTTTTCAGGAAGCTAATGGTACACTGGTAAACTACACAAGAGCAGGATTATGCAATTAAATCGTTAGACTGTGTTCTCTTCAACGCAAACGGCGGCGGAAACCAGTTCGACCACCTAGTATCGAAGCCTTTGCAAGTGCCAAGCAGGTTTCCTTTTTAAAGGGTCTTATTTTCCGCTGTGCTCGCCATGAAAATAATTACCTTTAATTTCGTTTTACCCTAATCACTTGTATTTTGACAGCCATGTATCGTACGCGTTAAATTGAACCACTACACGACTGAGTCGAGAACTGTAACTTTCAAAGGTTCCTAACAGTGCCTTCAACTGGTGGTTAGTTTCCCTGAGAATTTGTTATTTATTTATACCAACCTCTCGGCTACGCTTTAGCGTTTCGACAAAAGGCTTTTGATCTTTTCTATTGACGCTTTTCATATGCGACAGGAATGTCTGTGCTTTTTATAGTGCAAAATCTCGAATTCGAGTGGAGCTTGTCTGTAATTTGTTTACCTCTAACACACAGGTTATTCAATTTTTTCTTTCGAATCCTTATAAATTCAACCTCTTGCCAGACTCACACAAGTTTTAAATGTTAAAATAATTTTTTAAATAGGTAGGTGAGTCAGGGTTGTAACCAAAGCAAAAGCTACCAAGTATGTTGTTAACAACGTTTTTCATTAAATTAGTACAACGAGTTTTTCTGCCTTTTTTTTTCGATAAGTGACAATTTTAAAAGGCCAGCAGTAAAATTCTGCGTTTCCTTGTGAGATAATTCCCATTAATAGCTGGCCTACAGTGGATTAACCCATTTTATGAAGTGAGGATTATAAGTTGTACTGAACAGTACAATATATAAAAGCAAGAAAGAAAAACAACGCTGGGGTTAGAATTAGCGCGCGTGCTGTCCATACATCTTTCCTTTGTTTAAGCAGCTTTCAATTTTACCAAGGGTCACCGCGTTATTTTTGTGTACTACAGCTCTAGCCGTAACAAAACCAGAGAAAATAATCAACACAACAAATTAATAATTGCAGAAAACGTGACTCAAATTAAATTCCAATTATGCAATTAGTTTTGTCAAGACAATACCTGAATATTTTCCCGCGTGTAGCATCTCTTATCAGTCAATATCGACTTCGATTATAGCGCCGGATTAACACATGAATGACTGAATCGAAGTAACGCTCAACTACAGTGATCCTACAATCGTACAGTATTTAGAAGGAACTTTCTTGCGTTCAAATAAGCCACAAGTAAAGATTTTAGGCGAACAAAATGTTTTTTCTTTCCCGCTGGCGGACATGTGATCACCTCTGCAAGACACCAAATGACTCTCTTGTTTTAATCTTGTGTTTTCATCTGTCAAATCTCATCCCGCCTAAGCTGGTAGAGTCGCGTGGTAGTAGGCCTTAAACAAAATAATAGGAGACTCTTTTAGCGTACAGTGATAGCTAGCAACGTGGGTCTCACAACACTTTCCAACGGGACACCGCGTGTTAACCGGAGCAATGCCTTTTGAACATCTTTTAGTTGTTATGCCAAAATGTCAAAATTGTCTTCAAGGTATTTACAGTAGTGGTCAATGAAAAACAAAATCAGCCCTCCCATGCTTCCAAACTTAGCCGTTCTTAACCTCTTCAAGACATAAACTTGGTCTCGTTTAAATTAAATAAAAAAGAAGGGGAAATTAAAACAAAGGCCATTGTCGATTTTCTTACGCAATCCATGGGAACACGAAGGAAACACCTGCCATTCACGGAGGGCTTTAACAGCCCGTTTAAAACCCAATATTTTCCGTGTTTATGTTGTACCGTGCAGACACAGTGAATTATCTACTTCTTTGTCTCGAGGATATCAGTTTGAAAGAGCGGCATTTATTATCTTTAAAGAGAAGATTTGCTAGAAAATGAGAGCAAAATATTAAAATATCGCATTGCTCAAAACAGTGCAAAAACAAGGAAATTCGTGTGACATTGGGTTGCCCACTGTGGAGACTTCGTGGCTTTTTATAGCGTCAAACCCTGACAGCTGTAAAAAGGAAAAAGGCACGTGTTTTCTTTACTGTGATTTCCATAACTCATCCTTCAATTACGGATGTAATTCCAGCTCGTTTTGTCATCGTGTTATGGTGCATTCACGCTAAGTTGACTCCATTTATTTTCCAAGCACCCAGCAGGCATTTAAAATTCCACCTCGCGTCCGACAGGCTAACCTAATTTTTTAAGCTTTGTAAGTTTGCTATTCACGAAGCCAAGTATTTAGATATTTAAGTTTCACTATCAAGATAATTCACTTTATTTGAATGGCCTTAAGAGATAAGCTTTAAACACACCTGTACAACATGATATATAAAGTCATGTTTGTATGGTGCGTGCAGTCTTTGAAAAGCCCGAGTAGACTGAGGAGATGCAGATATTCACCACCGGCAAACTAGCGAGAAATTGCATTAAAATTGACTGTGACCTACAGGCCCGACCAAAGGCAAGCAAACCACCCGTTGTCTTTCGATTTTGTTAAATAACAATTAAAAGGTTTAAAACAAATTTATTTAAAGTTCTGACAACCTTCATGGGGACAAATTTAATGGATGAGTGAAACAAAGAGTGCAATCTTAACAACGCCTTTGTAGAGCACTCGTGAGCTTATCACCGTTCTTCACACGAACAATTCCATTATAAACAAATATTTAACCACTTAAGTTTTCCATGTGGCCAATGGCCTTATGCACGATCAGCCCAAATATTGTACCTATCAGGAAAATATTTCGTGTCTGGAAAGTGTACTTAGGGATTATAACCTTCTATTGATGGGATGGCGAAAATTTACCTCATGTAAAACATTGTGTTGTAAATGAAAACTGGCATTGAACCTTTCAGGCCACTGTTGGATATCTGTAAACACAACTTTTTATGTGCAAAACTGTTTTTGTTATCTGTTCATAGAACGTCAAAACACGAACGTCTTTAATGCAAATAAGATTGCGAAAAGCGGCGTGCTTTTCTAGGAAGCTCGCATCTCCTTGGCGCCTAATTTCAGTCTTTGTTTCCCTTAATTTACAAATTACACCGTTTTTCCTTTCCACTCAAGTAAAAGATAGTGCACCATACAAGAATTTTGTTTTAAGCGTTTTGTTCATTGTGAGTGAATAAGTGAAGCTTACTAAGAAAACACTCGTCCATAACAATCCTTCATGCAATGAATTCACTGAATCCGTGGGAGTTCCCGCCACCAGTCTTTTTCTCGTTTACTCATCTAATAGGACATCGTGCTAAGTTAATTATTCATCAATGTTCTCCAGTTTCTATTGTTCTTTCGAACTCTTGCTCGTTAAATTCATGTGGGTAACCCATTCTTCTAGGAAATCAATAATTTATACCCGTCAACCTTCTTATAATAAACCACTTCTGAGGGATCCTATTCAGGCGCTCCATTGTTCAGAGCGTGGTTTCTTTGACTTCCAAGCAGGCTCATCCACAAACGAGAGGCTTAAACCACCTATAAAAACGACTTGCGCACGGTGACCACTCTCACACTCCGCTGTCAACTCCACACGGTGAAGTCGCATCGACGACAGTTTTTGAAACTGTACCAATTGAAAATATCAGCAGAATGACTAAACCTAGTGAGCACATAAAACGGCCGATGAATGCATACATGGTCTGGTCGCGGAAAGAGCGAAGGCGTATCGCAGAGGAGTGCCCCCGAATGTTGAATTCAGAAATAAGTAAACGTCTCGGACTTGAATGGAACGCCCTCTCACCCGAAGAAAAAGACCCGTACGTCGCGGAGGCGAAACGACTGAGGGAACAACACAAGAAAGACCACCCAGAATACAAGTATCAACCTAAAAGGAAGCCAAAAACTACGCCCAAGTTGAAGTCGCAAAGCATTAATCCTTACGGTTATCATGAAATGAATGGGATGGGATACCCACCGCCTTCTACGCTGTGTAGTCCAATGCCATCGGGACATTTAATGCCGCCTGGCCCCATCTTTAGCAACTGCGCAGGAAATTGCACATTGGCGGAACCTCCACCGCCGTACCATTTCGCGCCACATTATCCAGTAGTGCAGACGATGGCTGAAATGAAAGGACCTTGTTCCACGCATGTACCGCTTGTTGGAAGGGAATTTTCTTGTGGACCGCCCATAGCCTACTCGAGTCATCATCCGTCCGTGTCGCATTCTGTGCCTGTTGGGCATGTGGTTCACCATCGAAGTGTTTTGCCCGAGTCATCGGCCATAGTTCACGCTCCAACCCCAATCGATAGCAGAACTGGGATCCCACGGTCTCCAATGGACTATGTAATGATGAGACCAGATGTTGGTTACTAATGAGAACTGACTGTTGTTTGAGATATTTAAAGGTAAATTATACATAGAAGATTTCAACTATCACCATGTTTAGATTCGTGTGTACATAAAATTGTATAGATGGTACTCATTTGATTATAGAGCAAGAATCGGTTTTTATAAGTATTTTACAAGTGCATACACAAACTCAACGAAGATTTATTTACTTTAACTACAATTGAAAAGACACTGTACGTCAAAGGCAGATTTACAATTTTGCCTTCTCCGCCGATGTGACTAGCTAGACGTGACGGATAAATTAAGCGAGGACTTGGCATCATCCTTCTGTGATCAAATTATTCAAAACAAGTTCAACCTAGCTGTACAGTTTATAAACCTATAAAAGAGTGTTTATTAATACAATAAAGATAATATACCAATTGAATTTGTGGCTTTCCTTGGAGGCGACAGTGCGGTTGATTTCGCTTTCGTTTTTGCGCTGCCAAATACAAGCAGTTCCATCGAATTTTCCATAATCAGGACCAATTTACCTTGTACCGTGAGAAAGCTTATCAAACAGAGCGATTTTAGCATGTACTCGATTACTTAAAAATTAAATCAGTTCAAAATAAAGTGTAAACTAACTTTGTCATTGTAAAGCGACAAAACATCCACACTTTGTTATCTCAAAGAACGTGTTCCATTTTACATGGTAACCGTGGACAAAAGACCGTTGATAACACAAAGGGTTACCTGTCAGAAGTGACCACCATATAGTGCTTTGTTTCAATGCCTTGAATACGAATGTTTAGAGATGAATTCAAAACGAAAAGCAACCCAGGGTGTACCATGACTGAGAATATTTCATGCAAAGATAATTTCACTTAAGTTATTTCCATGTTGCAATCTTTGTCCTTTGTCCCAATCGATCTACGTCTTTTCAACTCAAAAATGAACTGGTCGTTTTTGTTAACCTGACAAAAGGGAATGATTCCGTGACCGAAAACACCAGGATGAATTTCTCTCCTGTGGATAGAGCTATATATTTGTTGATGATATTGCGGTAAGGATAAACTTTTTCGTCGGGCAGTGTGAGGGTTATTGACTGGACAACGGCAGCAAATTTTTGAGAGAGAAAGTTGGACAAACAAGTCAAAACTCTAAATTAAAAATTATTTGCAGTTAGAAGCTTTCCCACAAAAACGGCAAAATGGCATGCAAAAAATTGGGTTAATATACATTTAGCACTTTGCATTTTTCTGATATCGAATTAAATTGATTATCCAGCCATAGCTATACAGTTCGGGTGCCAATCGACTTTGTGCACTAATTAGTTTCTATAGCGTTCCCTCGCTTCCGTCCGGATCTGACGCTACCAGTATATTTCACTTCCTCAGTCTCCTTTATCGCTTAAAAAAACGACGTCGACAGATTTTCGCCAAGCACTTGTTAAAATAGTTGTTAAAATGGTTTTTCAGGCTCCGTTAAAGACATTATTAAAAGGCTCGTTTGTTTTACAACTAGCTGCACACGCGAGGGCGGCATATGCCCTCTTTCAGTATTCATGGAAAGAGATAAAAGTCATTGTTCCCTTGTATATTGTCAAAAGATGTCTTTGTCACAGCATTGAAGCAATTAAATGCTCTATGATAAAAATCACCAAGGTTTCCAAAATACCGCTTCAACAAAATTCAGCGACGTGTCCTCAAATGAGAGCTTAGACAGAACTTGAAAAACGTGAGACTTCAAGTAATTGAAAACCGTATCAAAACATTTCCATGGGATAGGAAAAAATGACTTAGAAGCCACTGAATCTACCAAATGCGTGTTCGGTGAATATTAGTCTTCAGCTAACCAAAATTAGCATATTTTGCTGCTGAAATATTGACCCATTTCCTTACTCAATATGCTCATTAATTTAGTCCAAAGCATTTTCAAAACAAAATCTACCTTGGTAAGACCTTCAACGTAGCCGGTAGAAGTTGAATTTAAACATAAACATCTCGAAACCTTGCGTAATTAAGATTTGTCGTGTTCTCGGGGAATCAAAAGAATTTGGATTTTGCCTTCATTTACGAGACCGACGTTAGACTTTAGCAGGAATTGTTGGAAAATTTCGGTTAAATCGCTTGTTGGTTCAACTTCCTTGCTCAAACACTGGTTTGGTGAAGCGAGAAAAATCGGTCATAAACAAACCATTGTTCAAAATCTCAATAACTACTTTGGAACACGTTGTTCAGTTACAATTTAAAATTTGTTTTGCTTATTAAAGACACAGTTGCAAAAAATGGCCACTTAGAAAAGACACTCGCGCACTTCAGTGGATCCATGCATCGAATTCTTGAACCGTGTCAAAGCAGATCACTTATAAAACTGAAACAGAAACAAATATGATAAAAGCGGACTAGAACATTATTTAAAAAGGGGGGGGGAAGATAGGATGAAAATATTAATATGGAATTTGTCAGATAAGTTATATTTGAAAGGAAAACGAATCAAGTAGTATTAGTAATTTCTTGATCTTGTCCAGTTCTTTCTGGGCGAAAGCAATGCTGCCATTACTTGATTGTTTTCATGGAAACTCAAGGCTGCCGAATTGCTTAAGCCCATTCAGCTAATTTGAAATTGCATTGGTACGAGCTATAATGAACAAAGGATTTTGACAGCGGCTACAGGTTTCATAGTCATTAATGACTGGTGGTGAATACAAGCGAAATGGAAATTAAAATTTTGAATGGGACTCTTTTAAAAGGGTGGCATGAAACTGGACAAAAATGTCACTTTATTTAATGTTCTTGAGTTTCCAAAGCTTCTGTTAGGAATTTACAGTTTACAAACTTTAAAGAAAAGGTGATTTAGCGAATCTTCATGAAAGAATCGATTGCTACTTATGGCCAGATTCCAAGTTTAACGAACTATAGATTCGGCTGGCTGCGTGCATATAGACAAGCCATATGTTAACAAAGCTAGTGAATTTGTAGTCAGGTGAATCGCGAAAAGCTAACATAGAAGAAAGAAAGCTTTTCAAGCAAGTGGCTAATCAAGGATTTTGTAAATAACCCAAGAATTATAAAGAAAAACTAAAAAAGAAAAGTAAAAAGAAAGAAGTTAACAGTCCGTTTTTTTTTCTTTCTCTCCAATATTTAACGTTGAATATATGGGCTGACGGAAACGAAATAAACTACCTGCTTAGTCGGCCCCTACTTTTATTTCTGAGCTTCATAAAGTAGAGAACAAAGGCCTGAGCAAGTCAGAGTATACCGCTGAGTCAATTTTTCCATAACGTTGTTTATCATTCTTTTGTTGCTCTAAGTTATGATCTCTTTGGAGATCTTCTTCACTATTTGTTGGCTTGCCTTCCGGTATATGCCTTCCGTGATGCATGCCTTCTGAAATGAAACACTGACAATTTTTTTAAAGTCATGATTAGGACTGAAAATGGTCGGTAAAATAAATTGAGAAAGCGTTTACTTAGTCTCCATTTTTATTGTATTACTTGAAGTGAAACAGCTCGCTAGCTAGACTTTTAGCTCTTGATAGGATAAACACTGTTATCACGCTTGATTTGCTAAATGATAGCCCGACATGGAATGTGGTCATTGTCAATACAAGGCCGCTTGGGGGCGTTTTCCATTCGGTTGTACGGGTACCAAGCAGGTGAAATCACTGGGCTTTAAAATGAAATTCTGAGTTTTAAACGCTACGCTCTTACAAGTACTTTGCTGTAAATCTATAAGTACAGTGACCAAAAACGTCTGGACGTATCCTGCCATGAGAAGTGGAGGTTTAGGACAAACAGGTGGTTTAGAGATTAGCTCTTTGAATTTCCACCAGAATGGCGGTGGGCAGAGTCCTGGTCGCTGCTGTGTATTCCGAGATTAGAAACTTTGTTCCAAGTAGAATATCTTTACTGAGGTGTACAGGGTAGCTCGAAGCATAAGGGCCTGCAGCTGCTGGTAACCCCGGCCCGCGGTAGACAAGCATCCCTCCAGGGAGGAGAATACTCCAAGTCGTGGAGCCCCGAGGATTGTGGAGACTCCGATATTTTCATGCCCGCTCTTCACTGCCATACAAAGGGCTCTTTCATAGTTGTTCTTGGCAAAAATTTGGGTTTAGCCGAAAGAGGTACAATGCGAAATTTTATCCAATAAAAATAAATCGTTTTTAAAGTGAAACAGCTTTCAATCCACTCTAATGCCTTTGTGCTATTTTGTGACGCCAGTATAAGCTTTTGTCTAAATTCATCAACATTGTCACTAAGTAGCTTACAAGGCGCGTTAAACGCAAAAACCTTTGGCTTAATTCTTGCTACCGGACAACTAACTCGTAACTTTTATTTCACAACGAACATCATCTATACCTTTTGTTACAAGAATATTGGAAGTTGTGCCACTTTGAACTGTTTGAACGACGAAGAGAAATTATATGAATTTCTATCATAGCCATATCAATTGCTGGTAAAGGTAGATGAGCGCTTTTCATTGCGAAGTTGTTCTTCTTTTATTCTTTTCTTTTTAAGCCTGTTGTTTGTACGATTGCTACAAAACTCTGATCAAGACCTGGACATTCATTCTATTCACCAGCTAGAAAAGGCCATCAATTATGTTCTTGAGAAGGAAGAAGTCAGGGTCGATGTATATATTCACTTAGTTGAACACTCAGAGAATCGTGAACATTTTAGTCTCATTCCCAAGGTTCGTCTGTAATGATTCTCTAACTTTTGCTCCTGAGGATAAAATCCTAATTTAAGGAATTGAATAAGTGAACTATCGAGTATTAATTTTATGCTTTCGTATGCAGTTCGTATGGCCCGGAATACTTTTCAGCGAACTTCGCTTGCAGTTTTCAAATTAATACATGAATCATTTCATTTTGACATAAATATTCAAATTTTGAATAGCAAGACTGGCGCGAAATCTAGCTTTATCTATGGCTAAATCTGAGGAATAAACCTTATGACAAGAACGTTTTTTTTCCTTATGCTGGGTTCCACATGGTCTCTCCCTTGTCTACAAAAAGGTTGTAGAGTGTACCAGGTGTTCTTACAAACTAAAAAGCGAGCTCTTAATGTCAGTCTTTTGACAGTTGTCATTTTCTTCGATAGGTTCTCTAAGACGAGTTGACAATTTGGGGGAATTTGAAATGGCATGTTATAAAACCCAATCCATCAAGCCACACACGTTTCTCAGCCATCTTTAATGATGAATTTAAAGGTATTATTCGAGCTATTATGCAGTTTGTAATGCCGCGAGATGAAGTCTAGTTATTTGAACCTTCCAAGAGTAAATCAGTCTCAGGCTCTTCAATAGCAGTTGAGGAGAAAAGACATGGATGCCGTTTGTTTAAAAGTAAGCGCAGCAAGAGTTTGTCAGCTCGGTTGAACGGAATTAATAGTTAGAAAGCGCTCCTGACGCATTCACTGATGTCTGAACCATATATTTCTAAGGAAAAGAATTGTCGCGGCTTATTGTGAATCAGTTACACAAAACTGTATTTTCAAACCGTTGCAAGGCTCTCTCAACAACCGCGCAGTTCCAATCGTGTGGTCACCCAGCATGCACAGTGGCCTTTCAGTCCGCTTGAAAAACCGCTGAGTTGTGGAAAAAACAGCTGCTGCCCCTAGGCTTGACAAGCACGTGTACAAGAGGAACTGCTGACAGCTTGTTTTAACTTAAATGTGACATTTCTGCTTGGTATCGTACTGTCCATGCTATTTATAGTGCCCCTTAAGGTTCAAAATGCCCTTTTGAAAGTTTTCGTAGAAAGCGAACCCGCTGAACTGCTACCAGTAAAATTTTACTGGGCAAAAATATACTTTGAAAGGCTTTGTTTTGTTAAAAGATTCTGTTTAAAGTTATGTTTAAAGACTCTGAAAAAGGAACTACATGGGCAAAATATTTGAGTTTTCTCTTGCTAGAAAGACAAACAAAAGTTAAAGTTTTCAGGTCTTGGATGCCTTTCTTTACCCTTTGATTGCGATACGTGGTGGGTTCATACGATCCTGTATTAGCAGATTAGTAAGGTTTGAACAACTGTCCTTCCAAGTCCTCTGTTTGCAATCGAGGAAACGTTGCTGGGGAGCATCGTTTCATAAACCGATTTCCATTTGCGCCCGCGCGTGTTCTTTATTGTGGAACAAAGAACCATATTTGAGCTCTACCTTAGCTAACAGAAACATGTTGGGAAGAGTGTTTACCTAAACCCTTTGCTGGTAGATAAATGTCACACGAACTGTTTTGCATTTGGGATACCCGATAACTTAGGATGTCTTTTGTCTTAATTTTGAAAACAAGCCAATTCACAATCCATTGGTACTTAAACACTACTGATTGAATCTTAAGGACCAATTTGGTAGGATAACAGTAAATAAAAACTTTAAAGCTGAAATCCATTAACGGTGTTTCAATGAATGTCTTGTCTGCTCGCTGGTGATGAATTTACACGCTAGATAAACATGATATAATGGAAATGTCACTCCATCGGCCTTGTGTTCCATTAAACTGTTCAACAAACAAATGCCTCCCTTTGTGCGCCTACAAAGCACGTGGAGTAAATTAAAGGCACATTGTAAATCACTTTAAAGGCTCTATTCTTTCTCTTTCTTTCAATCACCTGATTCGAAGAGGCGATTTAGCGGTAAAAATGACACCTATAGAACATAAGAATTGAATAAAGCCTTTGTTGTAGTTAATTCTTATGCGCTGAATGGTTGATTTGCTTTGACTTGTGAAGCAAAGAAGTTAAAACCGTTTCATTGAAGAAAGTGCTGTCAATATGTACTTACCGCAGAATTATGCAAGGTTGAATGAATGTAACAGCGACTTAAACATAAAAAAAGAGATACAAACTAACCCTAACTTTCGTACACGTTCATTCTTCAGTTGAGTGATAGTGATAGTGTACGACGCGTGGGAGCCTAGGCATATTTCCGATAGAACGTTCGAGAACTTTTCAATGACGTCTCATGTCTTGTGCTCCCTCGAGCTCAGTAGACGAGTTGTTTCACATTTTCACGTGGCACTGTTCAGTTCACAAGTGCGAGTGCTCTTGAAAGTGGGATCGTCGAATGTGGGTACGTTCTATGTGTTCCAGGTACCACGTATGTCAGTGATTTAGTTAAACGTAAATGGCAGCTGTCAGGAACTCATAATTGGTCGCGTTGGCATAGCAAGGTGAAAAGCATGTGAAAAGATTTTAGAGTTACCTTTTCTCTCTAAAGGTCACGCAAGCTTAAAACAGCAAAAAAATCCATTCTTTGTAAAAAAAAAAACAAAGGCTTATAAGGCCTTGAGCAAGAAAATTGGTATACGTATTTTGTTATCGACAGAAAGTTCTTAGAATGTTTGAGAAAGGGTTGCTTCGTGACATCAGCTTCACGTGGCAGACAGTTAAACTAATTTTTCGACTGCTGTGTTTAGATGAAGCGAACTTTCTGGCATATTCATTGCCATCGATAATCTGACAAAATAAATTTCGTGAATTCATAAATGTAGTCAGCAAAATGTGCATTTGCGTGTGGCGATTTGTTTGGAACGCAGAATTAAGAGTGATTACAACTGAAGTATATTCTGAGAAAGGTAAACACCGACAGCATCGAAATCTTTGCTACATTATCGAGATTCAGTATAGCACCAAAATAAAAAAAATTATCCTGTTTATTGATTATGCTACGCACAATATTTAGTTAAAATCGGTGTTAGTTCCTCGAGGTTAGCTCATCTGTGTTCTAGTTTCTGTTTCTGTGTAGAGAAACTGACTACATATGCCATTATTCCTGAACGAGTTGTACTTCTAGACGGACCATGGGGTTTTTCCCTTAGGCTCTAATTCCTGTATTTATCGAACAGAAATTGGTAGTTGGTTGGGCATCCAATTCTGTAAATATGCATGGCTGAAAATTTGAGTGAACTGTTATATTTTGTCGTTCTAAAAATCCCTTATGAGATATCGTTTCACTCTAGAATTGAAAACTCTGACATTTCTTTACTTCAAGAACTAGTTTTATTTTCTCTGCTGCTAAGAAATGCACCGTTATATCGTCACACAAGTATTTCCAATTTTTTCATTTCTGATAAACTAAGACGTAACTGTAATAACATGAACTGAGGTCATCTTTGAATGGCACTCTTCAAAAAGTAAGATTATTTAAATTAAAGTAATGAAAACACAGTTTTTTGTAAGAGCGCAGAGAATAACTCAAAGATATAGCAATAAAAGATTATGCACACGAATCTCGTATCTTGTCATTTTGGTTGTTTCCAGGAACGACAGACGATGAGTCATGACAACCTAAAAGCTGTCCACCGGGTGTTTTTCATGCTTGTTTTACTTTTAAAAGTGCCAAAGAAGACTTTGGACAAATTGTTCGTGAATTTTCACTTAAGAAGAGAAAGAGAGAGAGAGAGAAATTTCATGCATGAACTGAGAAACCAATAAAAAAGTACTGCTGATAGTTTTCAATTCAATGGTAACTCCACACGTGCACTCTAAAATTTAATCTCGCGTGATAAGTGGCCTGGTATTTGGTTCTGTCCTGAAGCCTACCTAATAAGTTTAATTTTACGGTTTTTAAATGGCTTTTAAACAATTTTGAAACTGTTTGAAGTACATGTATCAGTTTAAACGTTATTTGGAAGCCATCGGTGGTGTCGGCTTGACTCATTCAAAGTAATGGTATTAGTTAGTCCGTCTCTTAAAACTGTACTTTTGGTTAAACAATATTCAAATAGGGTATTTGTAACTGCATTGAAAACACAGCTTTTGAACTTCTTTTAAATAGTCTCAAATAGGCTCAGTGTTTAATTGAGGAGAATCTTGATCGAAATGAAATGAAATTTAAAGCCTGTTTTGACTGGGGGCCATGAGGGTTTCATACATTTGTTTTTGCTAGATTTGAAGTTTCATTGCAATTGCCGAAACTGAAATCCTACCGAGTGCTCAAACCAACAATATTTGTAGTTGTTTTGATGCTTGGGAAGATTAGCGTAGAGCAACAGCTCTTGAAATTTGGAAGATAGGTGAGCTGAAGTTAAAGATCCATTAACGGATCAAAAACTGATTCTTGAAACATCTGACGACTAACATGAATGAAGTGGTCAAGGACGAGGTTGTCCTATAGGAATAAAAATCATAAACGCGCTGCTGTAAAAGAAAACTTGCAAACTATTAATCAGTAAAAATCTTGGCTCACTAAATAAAATAAATGTCGAATAAGATCAAATTAGAAATTGTACGGCGCCGTTTACATGAGTTATTTCATCCCGGGATGAGTTTTACCCCGGGATGACCTTCATCGCATCCCGGGATGACTTTCATCTCGGTGTCTGGTCATTTACCTTTGAGGCACCGTTTACATGAGTTATTTCATCCCGGGATGA
>Ga0126336_10000595_pt1 | contig 15560 bp, 10 predicted proteins | sample SidCmetagenome_FD_92530 | JGI IMG/M metagenome (GOLD analysis project Ga0126336, IMG submission 92530) | Coral microbial communities from El Islote,Puerto Morelos, Mexico - Siderastrea C C metagenome | ecosystem: Host-associated > Invertebrates > Cnidaria > Coral | place: El Islote,Puerto...
ACACCCAAAAGTATCAGATTACAAGAATTCTTTACATACTTTCAGAATAAAACTATTTTTTAACGAATCTACACATAATGTTGTACTTTCTGTGTTAATATGACCAAGTTTCAACAAATATTTTTACAGAATTGGGACATAAAAATAAGTGGCAAAAATGTCCAAATTAGCCTCCAGGAATACCTTAACTTTGACTAGTCCCCTAAGGTACTCAGGTACATTGCCATAGATACACTTATGAGTAAGCATTGCTATCTTAAAAATGACCCTAAACCGTACTGGGAGCCAATGTAGCTTAACAAGTGTAGGAGTAATGTGATCATACTTTGCAACATTGCTAACAAGGTGAGCTGCTGCATTTTGTAAACGTTGTAGCTTGCTTAGCTGGACGGCTGGAACACCAACCAAGAGGCTATTGCAGTAATCTATCCGTGACATTATAACTGCTTGAACTATGGATTTCCTGTCATTGTAACTCAAATACTTTCTAATACGTCCAACGTTATGCAGATGATAAATAACAGATTGGCACATTTTATTTGTATGCACAGACATGGTAAGATTCGCATCCAACCATGCCCCGAGGTTCCTAACAGTCGTTACAGCCGGTACTTTTGTATGGCCGACTACAATTTCAGAAGTCATTAACCATGGTTTTTGCAGCGATCCAAACACATTTCCCAGGAAAAACAACCACTTGCTTATCAAGATCGAGTTGCGATCAATAAACAGTTGTAAAAGTATTCAAATTAACACTTCTTTTGTTGTCGTGTTAGCTTAGCCCAGTGGTGAGGTGCATAACTCCGACACGAATGGTATGGGGTTTGACTCTCAGACAGGAAATTTTTTTTACTGACTTCAAGGAGAATATTTTAAAATTAATTAGTACCAGCGTAAAAAAGATGTGGAGTTCCGCTTTTATTATGCTTTACAAATTGGTTCTAGCTTTTTGAGTCTGTCTATGAAATCCTTCAGTGTGACCATTCAAATCAAAGGTACTGATCAGCATTTTCCTTTTGTTGTAGCCACTGTTCTTTAAACAAGTAGTGACTGAAATAATTTTTTTTGTATTTATTGAATAAATGAGAAGCCAGTGAATCAATCAATCAAACCAACCAACCACTCAATTACCCAATCGGTCAGTTAGTCATTCAATCATTTAGTCATTTATCTGTTTTGTTGTCTTGTAGAGTGTACAATGCAAGAGAGCATCCCAAGTACAAGAATGGGGAAATGACAGAGAAAGAGGTGTTTCTGGAGTTTTTAAAGAATTTTGAACCAGACGACCCTGATGGTCAGGTTAGTGACTGTGCACATGGTGTTTTCTCTGTTTAACAACACTGCTGTTTACAATCAAAGCTGCTTTGAGGAGGCATTAAAACCAAAATTAATGACAAAAACGTGAGCCAAAGGAGACAGGCATAAATAACAATCATATCATCATGTTCTTAAAATAACTTAATGGTCTGTAGGTGACCAATGAGTACGAGTATTTTCCATTTTTTCAGAAATGGGAATTCAAAGAACAAAGAGAACCCTGCAGTCATCCTTTTTTCTCCATCTCCTCAGTCCCTTCTTGTTTTTCCCATTGATTTGTATGATTTATGCATTTTTGGATACAAGTTTGCATGTATGTCTGGAAGGTTTAGGGAAGTGGTACAAGTTAGTCACTTTTTGTGAGATGGTTCTGGCGGGGGAAGGTATTCCCTATGTAACCTATTTGGAAATGTGCCACTGTTAAGGGTGTGGGTATTCAAGCAGTTTAGTCTCGGATAGGGTATATAGGTTGTGTTCCTTTCGGATGATCCATATCAGGATCATTGATCCAAGATCACTCAGATCATGGTGCATCAAAGAAACCAAAGTATCCTTGTCCAGAATGCACCATGATTGGAGTGATCTTGGATCACTGATCCTGATCTGGATCATCCCAAAGAAAAGCACCCATAAGTCAGAGAGATTTGGTCTAGAATAGGGTATCATTTATCAAGACACTTATCAGTTGTATGAAGAATTTAGTTTAGATTAGGGAATGACACTTGGCAAGTCCAGGATAGGGTAGGGATTTTCAATGTGTGTAGCCTATAATTTGGTTGCACAATGCTCTGGGAGGTGCCTCTGTTTTCATTTAAAAAAATCTCATGATTGTTTTTACAACCCTTAGGTGACAGAAAAGGAGTTTTTGGAGTACTACTCTTGCCTTGGTGCCAACATTGACAATGATGCTTACTTTGATCTGATGATCAGAAACGCATGGAAGTTATAATCATCTTAGCACCATGTTACACTTGCTTGTACCCTAACTCTTGGTTTCATTTGCTAAATTATTGCTCAGCTTAGAAGAACTATGGAAAAAGGATCAATAAATTTGAAGGGTTAACACCAAAGGGGCACAAAGTGACATTTTTGGGCATAAACTGAAAAATCACGTGTCAAAACAATAGGTCTTATACATGTTACTTAACTAACTTAAAATTCACCCCCAATCCTCATTTGTTGAAACCCTGAAGTGCTTGCAAATACTTCAGCAACTTGACACTTTTTGTGGGTTTTGACTTTGCTGCTTGAAAGTTTGTTGATGAGAAAATTCATACATATGAGGCTTGAGGGTGAAATTAGCTTGTCTGATAGTAGTATGAATAAGAGATGTTGTTTTCATTTTTTGGTCAAGTTCTCTCCCCATACCCTTTTCGAGGACTGTTTTTTCAAATTTAGCCTTTTTTTCATTTGCAGCTCAAATTTTTTTTGTGTTTATTGGCAGCAGATTCCCAGCAAGGGTTGCCATGGCTCAATGGGATTACTGATAATTTATAGCAAATGAAACTTGGAACATGCCTTGAGATTACAGCTAATTATATAACTTAACTTGTCCAAATTTACTTCATATTTTCAAGATTGAGAGGTTAAGTGAGTAATTCATCTACTAAAGAGTTTGGTATTCCTCTAGTGGCCACAAAAGAGAAACTATTAAATTCTCAGTTTGTCTTTTGAAAGAGTTCCTTCTGTGAGCCTATCTAGACTTCATATTTCTTGTGATTCATGAAATACCGGTAGTTTTATTTTTGAGGCCACAACGTTTCCATTCAAAATTTGAAGGATTTTTCGTTAGTGTCCCACTTGTGTTTTACTTTGCTCTGTGTACTTTTATTATGTTGAAATCCTTAATGTGGAGTAACATCCAGGGTTCTTTTTAAGTTTCTGAATAGATTGCAAGGTTTGTTAACCCTTTAAGACAAAATAGTGATAAGCATAAAATTTCTCCTCATCACATCATTGCATTCAGACATTTAGGTCTTGAGAATTAAGGAAATGACAACAAAAGATCAACTGTCTTTGTGTAAACAAGTCCTCTCAGTTAATACTCAATGAAATGTATGGAGACCAGTAAGGAGAATTAGTATAATGATACCAATGGCTCAGAAATTGAATTAGCTGATTTTCCCCCATCTGCTGGATCTTAATGAGTACCCTGGGAGTTAGTGGAAGTTGCTTCTTTTATAGCTGTCTGAGCAAGACACTAGAAATTAAGTAAATACTTTTTTTAAAACATTTTATGCTTTGAAAGTATAAAATACTACCATTCCTTTTGCCATTTCGTAAACATAAAGTTCATCTGACTGACTGTAATCGATTAACCCAAGATCAACACTCATATTCTCCTCACTAGTCTCCAGTTACTTCTTTTGTGCAAGTTGGGAGAATTTGTTTGAGCATTTCCTTCATTCTCGTGGCCTGTTGGGTTGATCACAAAGTGACATTGAAAGCAGAAGTTGATCATTGTTTGGGCTTATGGGTATTTTACAAAAGCTGAACTAAGTTTTTAAATAAGCTAAAAAACTTTATTTCTTTATCAAATTACTGTATGCTCACTGCTGTCATTTTAACATTGTTTGAAGTAAACTTTTTTAAGCCTCTTAATATCTGGTGTGTATTGTGGCTGTGTTTGATTGTTCCATAAATGGTGAGAATGACCTATTAAATATACCAACTTTGTTCAAAGGGACAGTATTCTTCCAAAATGTTGAAATTTAGCTTAATACCTAATTGCTTTGTTATATTTGCGAAATAGTACCAAATATAAAAAAGATTCCACAGAGCAGAATAGAACAAGTAGTTTCGGGATAAAGTGCATCATCACAAGGATAGAGGTGGATTTGTTATCGTGACAAAATATTTTGTCACTAAAAGAACTTTTTTTTTCTCTGAAGCCCATTTTCCCTTGCTTCTATTACTCTAGGTGATTTCTCTTCCTATTTCAATGTAAAGCACATTTAGTCTGGCATTGTGTTCTTACAAACTCAACTCACTTCACGGGTGAAACTCTAGGATGAGAACTAAGACCACGTTGTTGGGAGACGAGTGCTCTATCTACTGTGCTGTCACTGCTCAACTTACTCAAAGCTAATGTCATTCGCACCTTGTGCCATTTATTCCAACGTTAAGTGGTGTGACACAAGTACAGTGGGGACTTGGCGCATTGTTGTGTTAACAGAAAGGCATTTCTGGTCGTCACAATAGAATATGACCTAATTTGGTATCAAACATTACATGTTTTGTCAGGAAACATTTGAAGTTTCAGTGGAGTCTGAATCTGTGTTGGGCAATCTTTCACTCAAGTAACTTTCAAGCAGAAAAGAGTTTGTTTTACATTAAAAGAGATTTAAGGTCAGTTAAGTGCAGTTTCTTTCAATCTTTGTGACAAACAACTTTCTGTGAGTGCCAGAGGTCACATAACATTATTACGTCAACTGTTTGATGGCAAAACATAACGATTTGTGCCAACTTAGGTCGTATTTTTTTTTCACGAGGTGGCTACGCTTAGATGAAAATGACAGTAACAACTGAGGCCTGAGGACCAGGACTCTACCGGACACTTGAATTTTGGGTTAGGTTGTGCTATTACTATTTAGGACTCAAAACCCTATTTGAGATCAAAATACATTCATTATTTGATTAAAATGCAAAAAATTCAGACAATAAGGAAAAAAAACCATTGCTTAGGGTAGTTACTGGAACCGGGGGGGGGGGACTCCCATATGAAACTGACAGAGATGCTCGTCATCTCGCTTAGGGGTGTAAATTGCAGATTTGGTCTCACTTAGGTGTTCAGGACGGAAAGCCAATATTTTTACCCATACAGGTATCACTTAGGGCCATGCATAAAAAAAACTATATATTAAAAAATAAGAAATATCTATTATATTAGAAACGGGCACGACATTTATCATTTCCATTGTTCACACCTCTCAATCACTATTAATAGTTCTTATTTGGTTGTCTGCTTTAGGCATGGGTCGCACTATAGCGAATTCTGTTTGTTTTACCAAAAATTGGGACAACATTGGAGCTTTTCCTAATGCGACCCCTTCGAGCAAATTTTGGAAAAATTTGCCAGAGGACCAAAAAGTTCAAAGATGCCGAAGTGTATGGGTGGGGCAGGCAGATTTTTCCAAAATCGTCCAAAGAAAACAAAAATCCGTTAAAAATGTCAACTGCGTGTTTATTCAAGGAAATTGAAGCACAGCTACACAGCTATCATTGTTTACACAGGCGTTTTATCAACGTTTACACAAGACTTTAGCTTTGTCATGTAGGTTCATGTGCGACCGGAACACAAACCATTGGGTCAAAATCGGACCGACCAAAAAAAAAAATCGCTCTAGTGCGACCCCCCCTATGTTACCTGAACTCAAGCAACCACACCATGACACTGACTTGATAGGATGCGGGAAGGGTAAATATTGAGGAGGGAAGGGAGGAGCGGGGACAAAACAACAGGAGGGCTTCATACAAAGAGTAATAAATAAGCACCAAGGCAAGGATAAAAAATGGCCCTTCTCATGAACCATTACATCTCCAGAATACAAGACAGGTTATCAGGAGTATGTGAGTTCTCTAACATCTCCTAATAATTGGGTACGATAACGAGTAGGGGACAAGGCCCATCGCTGCCCAAAGAGTAGCCTGCGTTGCAGCTGGCCCGCGCGTTGTCGAAACTCGAAACCGTCGATATAGTCTATACAGGCGGTGTAGAGTGTCTGTGACGCAGGCTACCAAAGAGGCAATCATCTGAACTGACACAAGGTGTTGAGGACAGCCACTATGATCTCAGCTAGGAGCCTGCCATCTGTAGTCTTGTCCTACCTTTTATCCCTTTACCATTACCAATACCCATTCTACTGCACATGATGCAAGAAATGCTACTACCATGGCATTTATATATGTCTTTATTATTATCTACTCCTCCATACAATGAACATTTTTGCACAGGCCACTGTTCAAAATAATGGCATAACCAGTAATGGTGTAATCACACAACATGTTCTTGAACAGAAAGTGGCCTGTGCAATGTTACTTATAAATAAAAACTTCAGAAGACCTGGAGAATTAATATACAGTCAAAAGTCACTCTCTAAGCAGATGGTAAGCCTGTAACAGTCCAATAAGTCAGCCTACAAATACAGCCATGGTTCATAATAGCCTGCTTCCCATGGCCAGCTAATCAAAGCCAGCAATTATGAGAGGAAGCTGCCTGTGAAGACGAGAAACAAAAATTATCACCCAAATGTGGCACACTCACCCCTCTCTCCTCCACAGAGGTTTGGTAAAAAAATTTGGATGGATTTGCTGTGCAGGACAAGTGCAGGCAAAAAAAAAAAAAGACAGGACATCAGTCGAGCAGGCAGCTCTCACCCTGCTATACTTACAGTGTAGATCACTTGGGATTCCCCTCACAACATTCACATGGAGCCCGTGAAGAAGAAAGAAATGCATTGTGGGCAGAACAATTTGGTCTGTTCAGATTTCAGACTTTTCAGATTTCTTCAGTGGTCTGGAAAATTTACTTCTGTTTAGTTATCATCATCATCATCATAAAAAAATGATATAAGTAAATGCTACGGTTCAAATTTGGTTTAATTTTTACTTTCCTTAGTCTTATACCGGCACTTATTTTCATACATTTTCTGGCAAAATCTGAAACAAAAGCAAGACAACAGAAAATAAAAATTGAAGCAAAACCAAAACCAAACTTGGACCACAACACATACACAGACATGTCCACAAGTTGTAAACATTATGAGTTTTAACAGCTACAGTTAAGATAAAACCCCATTAACAAGTAACTCCAACCTTGATATGCTATGCAATCCTATAAGGTCACTTAAACCATAATCTCCTTAACAACAGCAAACATTTATAAAACCCTTGCAATCCCAGCAAAAAAACTTTCAACTTCCCATAGCTGTTTCTTGGACATAAAGTTAAACACCTACTGTACACCATCTCTATAACAGCTACTAAGCTTTGCTCAGGAAAGGCAATTGTATTCATTAATTCTCTTGGAAACACTTTGTTTCAAGATTAGATCTCTGATTCCAATCAGGACTTCTCTCAAATCTGTCTCAAATACAAACACCATTTGAATTTGCTTGGAAGTCATTTTTCTTAACTGCAATTTAAGGTCATATAACTTTTCTCAGCCCTATCCTGAACCCAACATGGGACATGTTTTAGAGGAACATATTCTGGAAATTTCAAAACAATGAAAACTGATGTTGTTTCCAGCAACATGCAAGAAAACATTACCGTAATAACTACTGTAGCAGCAGTGATTTTTAAGTTATTCATAATATTTCAAATTATCCAGAATGTGTCCCCATAAACCAAACCAGAAGCAACAACAGCCCATATATACAGCTTCAGTCCAGTTTGCTGGAATTTGTCTGTCTGATCTACATAATTTCAACTAAAGAGTTCAACATCAGATAAGTTAGAAGGTTTTCCGATGTATGGCTCTCGCTCCTTCATCATCATACTCTTTTTTAGAAACCCACATCTTCTTAAAAGTGTCTAGAGAAGCTAAAATGGAGCCCCTGAAAAACAGATAAGAAGAAAAATAATTAGCATCTTGATCTACAACTCCTAACAATTCATGGTTTTGTGCTTGGTAGCATTATACTTATTCTACAATCTAGGACAAAACTAGTTGACATAAACACAATTAGCACACATATTTCTCTATTTCTCTGTATGGAAACACCGACAAGATTGCAGAAATGCTTTCCCTCTGCCCTCCCATCACTCAATGTAGTTTGGAAGGACTGAGGATTCATCAGGGGTTTTTTAGTGGCAAAGCAACATTGATAAGGGTGAGAGGGGGGAAGATTTGTTGTGGTAAGAGGTTTTCACAGTACAAGTTCTCATTCACTTCAAAATGTCTCAACAGTTTTCTCCGAGATTGTTGGTAATTAGGAATCAATTATAATACACCTACTTCAACTTTTAGTTTTACTAAATAACAGAAAGATTGACATAATTACGCTGGCCAGGGTAAACAATGTTCAACTACACAAATCAAGGAGAAAGCATCATGACATTATACAAAAATAACAGTAGCACGTTAACTCACCCAATCCATGTTGAGTAAAGTCTTTCTTGAGGAGCAGAAATCTAAAGAGGTAAAATAAATAACTGGTTGTTGCAACTGATCTCTAAATCCTCAGCTAAACTACAGTTGGGTAAAATCTGCTATTTGACAAAGGTGGAGGTAGAGGATGTCCAGAATTATTAGCTCCCAGAATTTTTTTTCTTGTTAAATCAGCAAAAAACTAATGGCACTCAATGAGTACAATGATCAATTTCAATAACTGCTTAGACAATCTCACAAAATGGCCTTTTTAAAGCAAATAACTGTAACACAGCACAAAAGAAAAAAAAGGGGGTTTCAAGTTTAAAAACTTTAAGGCTCTTTAATCTCCCAACTGACACGTTCAATAGTTGATTGTGAAAACTGGCAATTCCTATGTTTCATGATTCTTTCAAAACCTTTCTCTGCATAATGCAGAATAACAACATTTTAAAACTAGCCCTGCAAATGGGTTGGTGTAAATAATAGTTTAATTATCATACCCTAATTTTGATGTCTTTTGGTGCTAGTTTCTTCACTTCACTCAACAGTCGATCTCCAAAACCTGCACAAAGAAAAACACAATATTCTATTCAATAATCGACAATCCAAATCTGCCAAAAAAATACAAAATGGCAAGTTTATTAATGCTATCATCACCTTTAAACAGTGTTGATCCACCAGACAGTACAATATTTGAGTAAAGAACTCGTCTAAGATCCATATCTGATTTTTGAATAGCAAACGCTAGAACCTGTGTATAGATAAAACACCATATATACCCGGTATATCTTCCTTTAGTTTTAATGTTTGACTAGACAAAGAAGAAAAACTGGGCTAGTTAAATGTTAATATAAGGCTACCTTTGCAGAGATTTTGACCAAAAATTGAGAAATGAGTGTCCTGGACCTTTTCTTTAAATTTTACTAAATTTGGGTGTCATTTACAGATTTCATTCTTGATATAATCTTGACATGTAACATCTTGGATTGCATATAAGTCCACCTTAAGCTGCTACTAGTGTGCATTAGATATTATCTAAGAACAAGTCACTAGGAAAATAACAAAGGTTTAAATTTAACCATGCATTAACCACAAGGTTACTCCATCTGCCACCAAATTACAGTTTGACAGAAGAACTTGCATGCAAATAATAAACTATGTTCCTTACCTCATGAATTCCTTCACACTCCTCTCCTACCAGGTCAGGTCTGAATAGAAGCTCTGGTGCTCTGAAACGTGCTGGGCCAACCTGGGCATAACACACATGATAAACTAGTTTGTTCATCTTTTGCAAACTGACCACTATCTCATCATTACAGTATTCACTTAAACAAGAAATTTCAATTTAAATTATCAGGCTACGTTACAGATAACATACAGTCACTATCATACTGTGATATGCAATACACCATCAGCTGTAGTTTAACTCACTGACAACTTTGCTTCAGAAATCCTTCTACACTGTAGCAGTCTTCTGCCATCTTGTGTGCTTCAGACAGAGAAAGTTTGTTTAAAGAAAGCAAAATTTGTAAATTACTGTAGAATACCTCCAACATGCTTCCATCTGGTAGTACATACTGCATTCTTTCACCTTCTATTGACTCCTGTTAATTTTTACAATTCAATGTTAATTCCCTTTCAATAAATAATACAAATGAAACCACAACTTAAAAATTTCAAGTAGCATCCAGTAAGTGCCAGAACAATCTCTCACCTCTTTCTGTGGGTTTAATGCTAGGTAACAAGCGCGCTGAAATGAAAGGGAAAAGTAATAAGGAATACAAACAAACATCAAAATTTCCACTGGTTTCTCACACAAAAACACAGGGGTGGGTATCATGGGGGAACAAAAGTGGCTTGACTGTTAAGTCCATGTGAACACTGTTTTTACTTAATTTACAACCATGCTGTGTAACAAACCATTGTCACAAACCTTTTTAATAGTTTTTGAGCACTATTTGAAATCTGTACTGAAAACTTTATCATGACAAATGTGTTTCAACTGGAAAATAAAATGGTTGTGGCAGGGATGGCAACTCTACCATTCAATTAATAACTGGCCAGTTGATCTGTTGCCAGAAACAAATCAACATCTACATGAAGTGCAATGGCACACAACACTGTGGATTGAATTAATTTATTTGCAAACATATCTTTTAGGTGAAACAGATGTAAGAAACATACAAATTATTCCTTACCTCTTTAATAGTTCTTACTATTTCCATTTCTGAAGAAGAGTGAAAGTTGAAGCCTTCCTTTCTCAAAAGCAGTCTTAGAAAGGCTGTTACATCTCTGTTGATATAAACATTGCAAACATTAAGAAAAAACCTACAGTCATACCTCCCGTAAGTGACCACCCACATTGTCAAGCGTAAGTGGTCACTTATGAGAGGTGAGACCACATGGGATCTAATTTTCAGGTCCTCAGCCTATGGTAGTTAGGTATGACTAATCTACGCATAAATACATGCATAGACCCACAATGCTGCAAAATATGTGCACTACAGCAAATCAGAATTGGAAAGAGGTTCTGTTGGATGGCCAAATGCAGTGTTCCAGATTACTTATAAAGGCAGAGGGTCAATAAGGAATTTTGAGGGTTCAGTAGATGTGGATCTCTTCAAATCTTCCCAAGTCGAACATTTATTTTGTCGAGTCATGTTGCCAGCTTTGTCGGGTTTTTGACTTGAGACCCCTCTCTTATCTGGAACACTGCAAATGGGGGGAAATTTTTCCATGCGGAATTTGAAAAACTTCTTTTGGACCCTAACTTCAGAGCTCATCAAGTGCAAAACAGTACAAATGGAAACACTTCACAGTCAATTAAAAAGTTCTACACAGAAACAGTAAGAGCACTAACCTTCCAGCGATATCTGTTCTCATTATAGAATGTGGCATAGCAAAGCCTTCATAGATAGGCACTGAATGAGACACTCCATCACCAGCATCTAATACCACACCTGTAGTGCGACCAGTTGCGTATCTAAACACAAACAACACAATTCAACATTTTTAAGCTTCCTATATCTGAACATTATGGAATCGCGCCTATTGAAACATGTCGGCCAAAAAAAGTGAGCGACCTTATTATTTATAACCTTTTAGATAACATTACAAGATATTTTGGGCGACTATGAAAATTCAGTACATTAACCAAAAATAGCCGCTTTTGCGATTTAACTCGATTGATTTCGAATTGAATTCAAGTAATTGACTATCTATTTGAAAACTCTTGCTTCTAATGATAAGAAATGCGTCTGAGAAAGCGCACTTCGTATCAAAAGTTACGTTAGTGGTAGTTTGTTTACATTGCGTACATGCAAATTATTTTCACGTCGTGGGAAGTCGTTTTCCCGCATTTTAGTGCAACTTCCCCATGAAATTTCCACTACAATGTTCGTTCTAATAAAGAACTTAAATTTTATCGTCGAATATGTTCAAGGAGAGTTTTATTTCAGCAACGTTGGTTGAACAAATAGTTTAATTTTACTACGCACTATAGCCTATATTTTAAGCACGCGACTCACACAATTAGCTTCACTTTCAATTCTGGTGCTGTTTATTGTTCTACTATTGTCCCTCGTTCAATTGATACGTTCCAATAATTTTCACCACGACAATACCCAAACATATTTAAAGAAGTTCCATGATTGACAGAAAAAATTGAGCTCATTTGCATTAGCGATCGACACGTTTCAGTAGGCACGATTCCGTAATGAATGTGCTGTGGGACGAAAGCTAACAAAATAAAGTCAGGCGATTAAGATGGTACAGCTTTTGATTACAACTACCTTACAGCATGATAATGATCAATTTGAATGGTTTTACTTGTATGAAATCAAACGAACAATTTTGTTTCACATTATCATCATCACATGCAACAAGAAAAATGTTGTAGTCTTTTAAAACATGTTCCACAACTAAAAACACCTTTCACACCTCATAGCTGAGAACAATGATAGACATTTCGGCATGACACATGCAACAAAGTGGTGCTAAGTGAGTCATACCACCTAAATGGGCCCTAAATTTGTTTACAAATAATAACCTAAAGATCATTGTAAGGTAATGCAATGCAAATGTGCCTGCCAGTGAAGTTAGAACTAACTGAGTCTTATGATAATGACTATAAAATGCAGGAAATACAAATCAAACTAGTCTGAAATCATTTTGACCTGAAAATCATTTTAGCCTACAACATACACACGTGGTATCAAATGATATGGAATTCAAAGTGCAAAATGAGCAACTGATACTTACAGACTAAGCACTGCTTGCATAGATATGAACAAGGCAGGTACATTAAATGTCTCAAAGAATATCTAGGATTTCAAACAGTAAAACTGAGAGTTAGTGTGAAAAATTGAGATTCAGTTATCCATCAAGTAGAATCACTTAGACAACATAGCAACTGAAAACCACTGTGTATTCACAACTTTAGATTTTCACTACCTCCTATCAATCTGAAATACAACTGTACATGTTTTATCCCCGTATCCTTCTTGAACACTTACATGATTGTTTTACTACTGACCTCTGCAGCTTTCTCTCTGTTTCTCCGTGGATTGAGAGGTGCTTCTGTCAGTAAAACGGGATGCTAACAGCAAACAAAGAATACAAAATGAGCCAAAGTCTCATGTCAAAACAGAAGAGTGAGTTTAATAAGACTGTGAAATAATGTTTACCTCTTCTGAAAATGTTTGAAGCTGATCCTTTGAATAAATGTACTTGAAGAAGAAGAAAAGAAATCTCAGGCATTAGTCCATAACATAATACAAAACATTTAAAGTCAATGAAATCTTTGGAGATCTAAATTCTTACCTGCCATATTCTTTCCATATCATTCCAATCTCGTACAACACCATGCTGAAAATAAACCACATGCCCTTAGCATTAACCGTACATGAAAGATAAGCTGAGCACTGATTTTCAAACTATTTTTATTATCTTAAGTCAATTAAGTATGATCGTGCAGGTGAGTGTAGTCCTTGTAAACAGTGCTTCTCAGGACTACACTCACCTGGACAATCATACTTCCCCGACTTATCATACAACTCCTGGGTTCAAATGATTTACAGTGAATTTTTATAATCTTAGTTCATGAATTTCTTTGTATCGCATCCTGTTTCAATAATTTGTATTGCTATTGCATTGACATGACTATCATCTTTGGGATTAATTGGCCAATGACAAGCTCATTTTGGATCAATTCATTGTCCTGTAGAGCGGTTTTCAACTGAGCGTCGAAAGTAAATTCCGCGATTGCTTTGGTTTTGCATTACTACACTTTGTGATTGGTAAAAATCTTGCACCAGTATCTTAACCAATCAGAAACAAAACCAAATCCCTTTGTGACTTGCTCGCACCCATTTTCCCTGCCCTTGGTGCCAGCTTCATGTGTTTGCTTTGAGTTCTGATTGGTTTATTAAATTGTCTGCAGCTGTTGTGATTACCTTGGTTTTGGTTTTACGACACTCAATTGAAAACTGCTCTAAAGTTTGCAAACTTAATTCAGGTAGGCAAAAATTAGCCCATCTGTGGTTTGCCTACAGCTGTGTTAAGTCCCTTGTGGGAGACCAGTGAACACATGTATGTATATTCTTCACTTACTTCCATAGGATATCTGATATTTAGCAGGCCTCTGTGTTCCTGAAATTGTGTTAATAACAAAATAAAATTAACACAAGTACATCAAACGCCCAAACTGAAAAGAAGTATGTAATGTTAACCAAAAGTTACACACACCTCAGCTTTAGGTCCAATAAAAATATCCCCCTCCAAGGCACCTGCCATGACTCGTACGTGTTTAGGACGACCAACACTTCAAAGAAAAAAAAAATGACCAAAGTTATCTAACTTTAACCTGCATGCTGATATTCTGTCACCCATGTTTCAAATTGTTTGTCACCCACATGCAGTCAAATCTCTTTGAGTAATCAGTTTTGTAAAAGAGACCGTCTTCCCTCAGCAACCATCATTAGGAAATCCCCATTCACAGTACTGATTGATAATAATAATCACAAGATTATGGCACTGACATTCACTAATTTGTTAAGGTGCTTTACAGTTTAAACAAAATACCATATGATACCAAAACACGAACAAAAAATCAGGCAACACAAATAAACATTAAGTGAGCTTCTTTCTTAATCAATGATCTTTCCTGGTGGACACAAAAAGATTCAACAGAATACATGTTTCTTCATTATGTCTGGTTTAAATGCACCACTTGTACAAACTGAAATCGATATGCAATAGAAGTTTTTCAGCTGTTTGGGTTGTAAGTCTTGACTCCTTTGCTGCATGCATAAAATATTCATGATTTCAGCTGTCAGAAGTTGGCAGGTATGCCAACCCTGCTGGCTACAGAGGATTCTCCTACACACAAAAAGCCACAGGAAAAAAGTAGCTTTACTGATTGTTGATTGATCTTATGGCAGTTCTCCGCCATGAAAGTGCAAAAGAAAATCTTTGTACCCAGGTCTTTTACACCCACAAATAAGTTGAACTTAACAACTTGGCCTTATTAGATATCATTAGGATGTAAGGGATGCAGCCAATTATCAGCGTTTGATTTACATTATGTTGGCTACTGTTACTGAAGCAAGCATCTCACAAGGCAATTTTAGACATTCAGAATGAAAGATTTGATCACCAATGAATTGCTTTTGAAATCAAAAGCAAAGTTTGTTACTGCATGATACAGGCAAACTTGGCATTTTTCTGGTGAACATGCACAAAGCACCGGTCATAAAAGCTGCAATTTTGAAATTTACTCTGTTGAGATCACAGAAACTGACTTGTTGAATAAGTTGGCAATTCCCTATTTTATCAAAGGATGGGGCAAAAGAGAGAAATGATGGCAAATGGTAATTATGTTGCCAGCAAATTCAATTACCAATATCTGACATACCAGACATCACCATTTTTGATCAATCATTGTTGCAGTAGTGGAGATGTTGTAGGTTAAAATGATTTCAGGTCAAAATGATTTCAAACTAGTTTGATTTGCATTTTCCTTTGTTTTATAGTCATTATCATCAAACTGAAACAAAGGAAAATACAAATCAAACTAATTTGAAATCATTTTGGCTTGAAATTCATTTTAACCTACAACACAGGTGTCAGTTGATATCTTATAACTTTTTAC
>Ga0126336_10000596_pt1 | contig 15553 bp, 13 predicted proteins | sample SidCmetagenome_FD_92530 | JGI IMG/M metagenome (GOLD analysis project Ga0126336, IMG submission 92530) | Coral microbial communities from El Islote,Puerto Morelos, Mexico - Siderastrea C C metagenome | ecosystem: Host-associated > Invertebrates > Cnidaria > Coral | place: El Islote,Puerto...
ATTAAACTGAGCACAAAAACCTAACTAGTTGCCAAAGAACTAGCACACACAGAGGCACAAAGATTTCAAACGGCTCTAAGAAGATCAAACACTCCAAACAGTATCACAGCTTGAGGTTTCTCCTGGATCAATAGGTCAACCACACAATTTACCGGCATAATTTCACTGTGTCGCCTTCAAATCATCTTGATCAAAGGGCCAAAGCTGTTACGATTGTACGTGGGCAAGCTCTATTTTGAAGGCTGGAATAACTTCAACAACTAGCTAGCGGCAGTCGTGCTTTTCCTGTCATTTCATATGCTATCGACAACAAGTTATAACAATTTACCACCGTATCCCGCCAGAGTTGTGAATGCGCTTCTAATTGGTCTAAAAACAATTATCTTGACAGCGCTTAAGTCATGACTCGCACATGCGCTGAACCGTGAAACTCTGCCTTTAAATCAACAGTTTCTAAATTCAGCTAAGAAAAGCAATGCACCTATGTTTACTCCACCAAAGCTTTTTTGTGGATTTGGAGACAATCAAGTTAAGGAGGTCATGCAACATTGCCCAAGTATTTTTTCAGTCAGTGATGTGTACAAATATGTTGACATTTGGCATCCCAGTATAGCCTCAGAAGTTTTGTTTGCTATCAGCACCATTTTTAAAGATGTTGACATCAGTCATTTGGATATGGAGGAGTCAGATGACATTCAAGAGTCATCTTTTGATTTTGATGGTGCCATATTTGACTTTGAAGTGGAGGATTCACTAATGGCAGCTATTCCTCTGGAACTGTTAAGTGTGTATGAGGACTTTGCATTCAGTGGGGATCCAGACATTGATGAAAATGGAATGGGCTTCACAGAGGTACAGAAATGCACACTGTATTCAGACCATACAGTGTACGTATCTTTATGTACATGTATAATTTCAGGAAGAAACAAGGACAGGTGGTGAAAAAATTTCTTCAATTAGATTCACAATGTATCATAGTGCAAATAAATCTTCATGTGGATAGAAAGCACAAAATATACGTATTATAGTACAATGTATGTACATAGATTGATCGATCTGCTATCACTTAAATTCTATTATGAGAACTTCCCAACATGTAAACAGGCCTTTAATAAGTGGCTGATTATCAAGCATGTACAACTACATGAAGATGTCTACCCCTATCTTGTATCTGATCTTAGAACCTTGTCTCCTCCACATTCTTTGGTCATCATTGCGCAAGCTAACTGATACCCAAAACAAACTAGTTTTAATAGGTAGTTGATTTAGCAGCCACTGTTCAATAAAATGAGCCCATGCTCTTTGTCTCAGAGAGGACCAAGAGAGCTGCGAAAACTGACCCGGCCTATAGTTTTTCCGGATAAGAATTGTATTGAAAGGATTTTGGAAATGAAAAGAAAAGTGTTTTTGGTTCAACGTGGCCTCTTCTCTAGACTAACATTTTTTTGTGGTCATTTATCCACCCAAACAGTTCCTTTGTGTCCAGCAATTGAAGATAGTCTCTGGGACAATCAGGAAAACAATACATAGGTTCACTTGTTGACTGCTTCTCAAATGCATGCTGTTCACAAAGGGTCTTGACTACTTTCATCAAGTCCTCTTTCACAGATTTCTTAGTATGTTTTCCTGATACCTTCTTCACATTTATTTCAGAATCGAGTGCATTAAGTAGGTTTTTGAGGATAAAGAATGCTCTGCATACTCTCCGTACACTCTCTTCACTGATGTTTGCCCCCAAGCCTCTTATGATGTCCTTTATAGCATGATTACCATGTTCTAGGGCAACATCCATCGCAACATTGTTACCGTCACCTCCCTGGTTGTTCACAGTTCGATTCCATTTTATTCTCTCAGTTTCTCTGAGACTGAGTGAAGCCTGCACTTGAAACAGATGGTATAAGGCCTCCAATGCATATTTATAGTACTGAAACTGCCATCCTCTTTGAAGTGCAACAGAAACATCTTGATACATTTGATTACCCTCAGTCACCATCACCCTCTTTTATGGCTTCCCTAAAATGTCTCAAGAGTAGAGCCATGTTCATAAAGCCACAGTGGTAATCAAACACATCATCTTTAGGTTTAGAGTTTTCATCACTTGGGTCAGGCAGAGTCCTTTCTAATGTGGGTTCTGCTGGCATCCTTGGTGGGGGGTTATGTGACGGCTCATGCCTCATTCTGTGGACACCATCGTGTTTGAAGGAACTGTTACATCCTGGGAATCTGCAGGGGTATCTCCCGTTGTCAACATTTCATTACTGGGGGTGTCATTTATGTCTGCCATTCCAAAGAAAACCAGAGCTGCAGCAATGTTATCTGCATCCAATATTAGCTCCACAAACCTCTTGCAAGGTGCTGGCTTTTGCTGAGCATCAGTTATATTTTGCCAATTTACAAGATTCCTCAAAGCAAACAGAGAAGTCTTATCACAAGCAGAGGAGCCACAGTGACTGTAGTACCTTGAAAAAATCAACTGAAAAAAGGCAAAAAATAATTACTATTAACAAATATTGTTTCATTTCTGGCTTGAAATTAACCTAGGAAGATGCCCCCTCCACTTCTTGACATAATGATCCTAATTGGATTCCCAAAGGAAAAAGAAATTCCCTGGGGTGTAAATGGTAAGAAATTTTTTTTGGGGGGGGAGGGGAGGGTGGGGGCAGTGAAGGGGAAGAATACAAGGAATATATCATTTTGTGTATTCTATACTCACCATTTTTTCTTAGTTATTTGAAGTAATCTCCTTGGCCCGGTAGTTCATAAGCCGATTAACGCCAACCCAGGATTGACAGTTAACCAATCTTTCTGCTTTTCATGTCACACTGTGGGCTCAATTACCAGCCACCATTTAGGAACTGGATTCTAGAGAGCAGCAGAAATCAAGCCTAGATTTGCTGCAGCCAATGCAGCCAAAGTCAAAATTTAGGACAAAAAGGCTACTAATTGAGCCTAGAATTTACATTGTTAAGCTATAAAACTGAATTTAAAATATTGATGCTTTAAACCCTGGGTTAGCTTAACCCTGCTTAGAACAACTGGGCCCAAGGTATGTGTACAGGGAGTTTGTTTATTTAAATTTATGTGGTGAAATAATAAGAAGAATAATAAACATTATCACATATAGCCTACTTACTGCCAAAAAATTATTTTCATGGTGCCAGTCAGCAAGTTGAAAAAACAACCCTTCCACTCTCCTCCTCTTCGTGTAGGCATTTCATACAGAGAACTGTGCCTCCACTCCCCTCTCCATGGTCTTCTGGTCCCCAACAACTGGCACACGATCAAACTGCTCTTAGCCCTCTGATGATATCAATCATTTCCTCACCAAGGTTTTCATCTTTGAAAATCACACCCAGATTTACCTAGAGAGTATAACAAATAAAGGAAAATAGTTATAACAAACAAAGCAGTTACTGTATAACCATTTTAGAGCAAATTTATTTAAAAGATTAAGAATTAAAAATATATCCTTGAATTCTGCCACTCCCTGATATCATGTAGGCTGTAAGGGTGGGCGGGGGAAGAGCCTGGGATAGAGAACTAATGATGGCCAATTTTCTGAACTGTTAACTGGATCTGAGCCTTTTTGTTTTGTTTTATTTTCCACCGCTTTCTTGAGTCTACCATTTGTCCTTAATCGGGGAAGGATTGTTGGCTCATTTAAGAAAAAAGTGGCTAATAATCAAGCCAAATGAATCCCCTGCAGCCTCCTATATAAAAGAGAAAGGGGTCCTCAGAAATGTTTAAAATAACATCTAAAGGTACTTCATGGTAAATAAACTTGATTCTGTTGTTGTTCTATAAACCCCATCACTTACTGTTTCAGTTTTTTCTTTAAATCACCAGAGTACTTATGTTTAATTATGTGAAGAGGAATTACATCTTTGAAAATGGCAATGCAGACAAATTCTCCACAATTACCCTTCCCACCAGAATAACAAAATCTGACAGAAGGGAGTTCTAATCATCTAAACTTGGCAGAAATGCACTGTTAGGAACTTCCCGCAAATTTGCTGTTGGTACATCATTTTCTAGATGCAAGGGGATTCACCCTATCGAGATGGGCGTTGTGATTACACCAGTGGTAATCTTTATTTTGGTTGTTAGATGTCATATCTGAGGCCAGAACTTTTATATCAATATTGTCTAACACAACATTGAAACTGTTCGGGCATTGTTCCTCAAGTTTGAGAATTTTGTTGTCCATGGCAATTGTAGCAGCTTGAATTTGTAGCAGCCGATCATGGACATCTCCCCCTGAAATCAATTGCTCATTCAGTTCCTCTTTTTGCAACTCCAGTCTCCCCTTTTCTTTCACTGCATCCTTTTTTTGGATCATGTAGCTGGATATCTTGTCCTTCCATTCATGGAGTTTCAGATCATAGTCTTCTCCAATGACATCAAGCGCTTTGTTTATGCTTTTGGGAGACATGGTGATCCCAAGATGATTCAATCTAACAAGTGCCTGAGAAAACAGACAACGAATTAGTCTGTTCACAGCTGATAGATGGTAAAGAAAGAATACATACAAGCGAATCAGGGAAGTGAGGGAAAACGTACATGTGAGTGCACAGGGTGCAAGAACAAAATTGAATCCCCTGTGTTTTGGGTCAATGAATTAATTTGTTTTTATTATAATTGTATTTTTTTTTTCACGCTCGACAATCCTTTGAGAAGTAGTAGGCCTGTAAACAGATCAACCAAAGATGAGAATAATATACGTCAATGATGAGAAAGATACGAATGTCACCTTGATTCGTAAATAGTGTTGCATTCAAACTAACGATCGCTTTCAGCAATTGCAACATGAAGTATACAGAACACTCAATGAAGGTTTTTTCGAGCTTACCGTTTTCGATGTTTTTCCAACTTTAAGGACGGTGCTAATAACGTAAGGGATTAAACTCATCGCTTTATCACGTTTCTTTAACAAAATGGCTGCAGCCGTGTGGACACCAGGGTGCCTGACAGGATCGTAGGTTGTGGCAGTGCCATTAGCTGGATCAACAGTGGCCAAAATACACTGCATAAAAACATGGGCCTTGTTTTGCAATTCTGTCCCCATGGCTTGCCATTAAAAGGTGGCCATTGATTCTTTTGTCATCCTCTAAGTAACGATGGATTGGCCGTGGAACACAACTTTTTGCATTCCTTTGCAATGTCACTACATATCCTATTCTCAATAGCTTCCTTCAGTTTTGGACTTTCCATTGCTGCATCTGCCAAGGCTTTAAAGTTGCTTCCTCGTGCTAAAGCTTTTCCGAGGAGGCAAATTCTGGAGGCAAATCCCTGGATTTCTTTTCTGACTCGTAGGTAACGACGGCCTGTTAAAAAATGTAACCTAAATTAAGAGCGTTGGAATAATAATTGAGCTTTAAATATATATCTGCATGCATGCAGGATATAAAAATAAAAATTATTAGCTCACTACAATGAAGAAAAACAATCCAAAAAGAAAGTAGTCACCGGGTATTTCACAGAATTTTCTAACTCACATGTAGTTTGTAAATCTGCTCCATTTGAATTGATTTTTGTAGCTGTAAAGGGAAAGCTACAAATGAGCAATCTTTGGTTTCTCATGCCTGCAGTCTAAATGTGAATTCTCAGCTAAGGTGTGAAAACTGAAACCTGAGATATCATTTTCCCTATAGCTTAAGCTTTGCTGTATAAGTCTATGTATGTTATTTGAAATAGTTGTTAACTGTTTGAGAAATACATGTAAATTTTCAAAATGAACATGCTTTATCCAGTTCTAATACCTTAAGCAGACGTCTGGCGGGGGGCGGGAGTAAGGATTGCATCATATTAAGGCCTTGCTTTGCAGGCCAATTAGAGCCCTCATATCAAAACATCCTGGCTCCGTCCCTGAGGCACAGTACTGCGTGTTGGAGCCTAGTAAAAGTTTTTATTTTAAAGTAGGTGAAGTTACCATAATTATGATTGCCACTTGATACTGGGGTTTAGTTAGCAGCGGAAAGACAACTTAATTTTCTCTCAAGTGAGACTATAGAATGTAGTGTTTCTGTTGCATGAGAAGGAAACATCTCAAGTGTTTCCTCAAAAGAGGAATGAGATTGCTTCTTTTGGTGAACATGGAAATATCCTGACAGTACATGTTCCTTTCCTGTCTTGTGATATTCTGTTGTTTGAGGGAGAGACACACAAACAGAATGTGGAAGAAATTCATATACCAAGCAGCAAACTCTGAAAAAAGTTTTGAGCTGCAAAACATTTACACAAACTAGGAAAGTCTGAATTCATCACAACTGGGGCAAGGCATTTGTGAGAGGTGTTGGCTCAGTGAGGTCCAGTGTGAAGATTATAAAATGACGCAACATTCCACAATAGACCATCCATGCCACACAGTATGGCCTGAAATTTAGCTTTTCACGTAATAAATATCACAAGCCCTGAATGTTTACCCAGCCTTAACGACTTTTCTTCGTACTTCAATTTAGGCTGCAGGGACCGGCTTCCTATATAATAGTGTTCCAATAATTAATTTCTGTCTCTAATAGTATTCATTTACTGGAAGGCACATACACGTATTTTTGTATCGCTTAGGCTATGTGCCAGTGATAAATTTTGTAGCAGTAGAGAAATTTTAAGACTTTCAATTTGGCATTTGCAGCAAAAAGAACTTAAGAAAGCTGATGATGAATTAATGAAGAAAGAAAAGGTAAGTAACTGAACATACTCCCCTTAACCTTCTGCAGGTTTTGAAATGATTTAATATTGACTTTTAATTTCTGGGGTAAGGTGAGTATTTAAGCAGTAAGCAGTGAATTGCATAAAACTTAAAACAAGGCATAAATGCTAATGTCAGATGTGAAGTTTCATGCAATTCACTGCTTTGGTCTTGTATGACCCTTGTTAGCCCCCACCCCCAATATACTCCTGAACGTTTTCATTTTAATAAAAAATGCAGAATGATAATCATAATTTATATATATATATGGTCATTAAATACTAACCTCCTTCATTTATTTTATATTTTTTACTTGTGTATCAGAAAGCTCCAAAGAATGTGGACACACTTAGTCATGCCGGATTCACCAGAACAGTAAGTTTTAATGAGGATGTTGTATTTTGTCAGAGTTCCAAGGCTTTTTTCCCAAATGCCAGCAACACACCAGTTTACTTGATGCATTCATTGCAGCAATAATAGCCAGGTGTGCCCATTGCTGTGACAGCAATTTTAGCGCTGGGCTCTGATCGCAGTGACTACCAGGCTGCAATTTATGAGGAGTACACCAAAGATCTTCGGCATGGGTTTCAGTTGTTGGCGTACAATTTCTTAGAAGGCTTTTAGTATTTCCTCTGCATGGCATTGACATGGAATGCACCTAGGAGTGCATGACAGGCAGTCAATATTGCTGATGTCAGTTATCAGCAATTGAATTAAATTTCCTGGCAACACTACATAAAAATGGCAATCATCTACAGAGCCAGTGCACTAACGATTGCTATGACAGGCATAAAAAAATTGCCACCAAGTATGTCAACTAGTTTAAAAAGTGACTTAAGTGACTTAGATACTTAAAATTTCACCGCCATGGATCCTAAATTCTGAGCTTTTTCCTTTTAGACATATCCTTAGGCAACAGCCTTGTGGCCAATATGGCACAGCTGTGATCAAGTTTTGCATCATGTGTTGCATGATTACTCCCATAAAAAAACTTGTTACTTTGACTAATTTGTGCCTTAAATTATAAGTAACATCAAGCATACTGAGCCACACAGCTGTTGAAGATTACTGCTGTTTATTGAGTTTACAGTATAAAACTTGAGTGAACTAAATTGTTGACTTTTTCCAGATTATCAATCCATCAAAGAAAAAAGAGGAAGAGTTGACAGAAGATGAGAAAGCAGAAAGATCTGTAAGTAGTCTTTTCACTTCATTTATGGACAACCACTACTGCTGGTCTAACAAAAAGCTTATATGTGTGTGGTCATTTTCATGCCTGATAAATTTGTTAATCCTTCCAGACAGTCTGCCAAAAATCGCAGAGTTGGTTGTATTAATGGGTTCCATTGTCAATGTTCCTTATTAACGTTACCCCACCACAAGCAAATAAGAAAGTGCATTATTTATCATTATTATTATTGTTGTTGTTGTTGTTAGATCAACTTTTCTAAACTATACGAGAAACTATGGATGCTGTAGTTTGTTGAAAACCATTTACTTTTACTAACCACTTGATAATTCTGTTGAAATATACAGCTTTACATTTGCTTGTGTAGTAATATTTTATATTTTGAGGTTTATTTTATTGTTCGTTTTTCAGCAAGCGTTCATGGATAAGTACAAAAAAGAGATTGAACACTTTGGAATGTTGAGTGATTACAATGACAGTGAAGATTATCTGCGTAAGAACCCGCATTTGGCCTGTGACGACACAGCGAACTATCTTGCATTGTGGTGCATCAACCTGGAAGTGCAAGAGGTGATTATATCACTGCATAGTCAATTATGACATCGGCTTAGTTTTTCAGGCTTATGGGATTGCAATTTTAATTTTTTTGCGTATTTAAAGGAATTCTCTATTCTCTTATCATCTGAAAGGAAAGGATTACCCATATCAGACATTTAAAAACTTAAAGAAAAATGTCCGCAGTTGTTTAGCCACATCTCCTACAGGTGGTATTCATGTAGGTTCTTTACATTCATTGAAGTTAAAAGTTTGAAAATGTTGGCTTTTGCGTGGGAAGGAAAACCAGAGAACCCAGGGTGGAACAAGGATGACACCCAACAACAAACTCAACCCTATGGTAGATATGCAATGCATGTAACAGCAAGAGCTTTGCTGTGCCAATACAGATCCCCTGTGCAATGTATGTAACAGCAATAGCTCTGCTGTGCCAATGCAGGTCCCCTGTGCAATGTATGTAACACCGAGAGCTCTGCTGTGCCAATACAGGTCCCCTGTGCAATGTATGTAACACCGAGAGCTCTGCTGTGGCAATACAGGTCTCCTGTGCAATGTATGTAACACGGAGAGCTCTGCTGTGATAATACAGGTCCCTTGTACTAACCCTTGTCTTGTGGTTCCCCTTAGGACCGATGATGATGATGATGATGATGAACATGTTAATGAACTGTTTTCATAACATTCCCAAAATAACGCCAACTAGCATTTATCAACGTAACAAACAATAGTTTGCCGTGTGAAGGCTTCCTGACCTACTAATGACATTACTTCATACCTCCTCCCCACTCCTCTAACAACAGACATGTCTTTGTCACCTGTTATTTCTTCCAATAGAAACACTCACTGATGGAGCGAGTAGCACACCAGACTATCATCATGCAGTACATCTTGGAGCTGGCCAAGTCACTGGATGCGTCTCCTCAGGCAACTGTACACTCCTTCTTTGTCAAGTAAGTACAACAAATAGGAATAGCACTCGGACGCTTGGATGGCGATATGCTACACAGAGACTGAAACCCTCACCTTTATTGACACTAATATATGTCAGTTTTCACTCCTTTTTCAGACCTGGGATCTGTTTCGCAAAATCCCCAAAGACATTTTAGGCGGGAAAAAGTATCCTATCAAATCCCTTTTTTTTTCACTGCTTTGTTTGCAAAGATCCTAGCATTTACCTTTCCATCAGTTCAAGAGAAATTGAATTTCTTTTGACGAATGTTGTCGGGCCGAAAATGCTTTGGAGAGTTCTGAGAAACACACCTTTTCTTTCCCTCTTTTCAATCCAAAAAGACAAGGATATCCTATTTCACACGACTTAGTGTGGTGTAATAGTTTTGTGGTTTTCCTTTTCTTTGGTTTTTCTTTCTTTTCTTTTGTTTTTGTGATCGAAAATAAATAAATAGATCAAGAGAGTTACAGTAATAACTACAGAAATACTGGTTAATGTTTCTTGCACCATAAAGGATGAAGAAAGCTAAAACAGACTACAAGGAGTACATGGAAGCGTTCGATGACGAACTCAAGTCGTTCCTGCAAAGAGTGAAGGAAAGAGCTGAGGCGAGGATTGAGAAAGCTATGAAGGAGGCTGAAGAGGTCAGGTGTCCACTGCATATTTTGCCCAAAAACCATCACTCTAAACTTAAGTTTTCTCTCGTTCTTTGGTGAAGACAAAGCAGAGATTGTTTCACTTGGGAATATATAGAAAATAAAAAAAAAATCGTTGGATCAATCAGTTTGTCAGCCAGCCAGCCACTCAGTCAGTCAGTCTTACAAAATTAATAATAATTCATTTATTGCACGTCTTTCTTTTACCGGTCAAGTCTGTGAACAGGTCGCTTATCTCAACTTCGTAAGTTTCCTTCCACAAGAAGACAAGGAGTTCTTTCCATACCGAGTCATGGTTATTCCAGATCGTAAGGTCATTACTTCAACTTTAAAACGTAATATTACCAAAAAGTGAGAAATGATGTGAAGTGTAGAAGTGTATGTATGAGTGCAAAAAGAAAAATATGAATTGTGTAACGTGCTTGTAGTAAACTGTGTCCTGTAGTTCAATTTGTGGACAGATAATTTAACGTCCCTCATGTTTCTTGTATTTCAACATAGTTCCAATTTTGGACAGATAATTTAACGTCTCTTACGTTTCTTTGTATTTTTAGGAGGAACGTCAGAAGAGACTGGGTCCGGGAGGTTTGGATCCCGTGGAAGTGTTTGAATCGTTACCACCAGTAAGTCAGCATCAAGCAATCACGTACAGTATTGTACACAGTATGGCGGAAAACACTGCTCAAAAGCTTTTATTTGAATGGTTGGTTGTTGGAACCACTTCGTACACCACAAAAACAACATCATTGAGTTATAATAATAGTAATGAAGGTTTATTAAATACATGTTGTCGCACAAAGTGTGAATTAATACTTGTTTACAATTTTAAAGTAGAAACTAGAAAACACAAAAATATATCTTAAACTAAGCTAAGAGGACTGGGGTTACAATTGCTTAAAAACTATTCTAAAACTTCAATTTACAGGAAATTATTAAGAAACCAATTTAAAACATCTTTATAAATATACTCTATTAACCCACATTATTTTAGAGCTTGCTGAAACACCGTTGCAGGAAAAAGAACTATTTTGAAAACGCTCTGTTCTGCACTGAGGCAACCAAAACGTGATCTGCGTGACGCAGATTACGGCCGTGCACCACGTTGCGAGGTAACGGAACGTTTGAAAACAGGCGTGAGCTGGGGTCGCAGGCCTTAGTAAAGGTTGTGGAGGAAATTCTTTGCCATCTTTCCTCTAAGTGCGGAATAGAGATCAGAATCAAAACATTTAGCGGTGAAAATAAGCTTCCACAAAATATTATATGATTTGAAAGATTCATCCAAGAGAAACCTTTCACCCCAGGCGTTTAGTTGGGGATTACCTTTCGTCAATTTGTCACGCAAATATACAAGTAACGCAATCTTATAAATCGCATGGCATTTCTTTATACTGTATTGTAAAATACTGAAAATGCGAGGGCTGTAGGAGAATTCAGAGGTTTAAGGTGTTTCGATACCGTTTCTTTTGGGACCACACCTAAGTTTTACAGTCGGCTCCTAGATAGTCTTTGCACCGGTTTTTGGTCCTGGATTAGCAACGACGGGTTGGTTTGTAGTGTTTGAGGGTTTTTGCATTTGATATATTTTTTTTTGCTACTTCGAAAACGAGAAAAATGTTAAGAATTTATGTAGCTCTTGAACCACAGGCTTATTATTATTATTATTATTATTATTATTATTATTATTATTTCTTGTTTGTTTTTGCTCCTGTAACATATTAGGACCTTCAGAGGTGCTTCGAGGAAAAAGACATCCCTATGCTTCAAGAAGTCCTCGGTAGAATGCCAGAAGAGGAAGCGAGGGGTTACCTAAAGAAATGCATTGACTCTGGCCTGTGGATTCCCAATGCACAGGATGCGCAAGCGCAGGCTGAGGGTGGACAAACGGAGGCTGGATCCAATGAAGATGAAGGAGAAAATGATTACGAGGTCTTCGAAGGAGAAGCTGAAGCGGACAAATAAGTTGTTTTATAGCTTTGCGGTGACAGCTGATTCGAATGGCTTTGCGTATTCCATATTAACAACTGAAACTACTTAGCGCAGAGTTTTCAGAACTGTACGATTTTCTCGTGCTCAAATGATAAAAGGAACGTTTCAGCTTAGTAGCATCATCATTAACATGTATCAGTAATAAGTAGTGGTATTCTGCTTAACTGTCTGTCAATCTCAAGAACAGTCTCTGCTCGGTCCAAATTGTTTTATAAGGATGCAAAGGATCTTGGGAGTGGTAAATCGGGGATCCTTTCCAACACTTAGTTCGGCCACTTCATTTCCGACATGCAACGCCAATAACAAAATACTTCCTGGAAACTTTCTAACACAGCTTCTAGGGCTAATAGTTACACCTGATGATCCAAACAGTGATCGTTAGATGTTAGAATAAAAACTGAATTTCAAGGGCGATACGTTTGAATTGTTTGGACAAGGTATATCTCTTGACGACTTAACGTGATGTTATATTTTCAATGTTGGTTACTGAATTTCTAGCTTCCCCGTGGGTTCACCGCATAGAGGTTATCAGCGAATAACACTGGAAATTGGGTGCCGTGTCAAGTGCCACGGCCATCAAAAGTTTTACCCGCAAAGCAAAAGTTTTGCCCCAAAATGTGACAATTGAAGCATTCGGTATCGACTGCCGAAATTGACAATTTAAGGAAACTATTATTCCACTCGCGATTAGAGAGCGTTTTCACTCAAGTGACAAGCAGCTATGTAAATTTATTGGAACAAAAGAAAATGTTTACGTAAGAAAAGACTTTAACTCCGACAGGATTGGCTTGGTACACCAATATGGTCGCCGTTTCATTGTTTTTGGTACACCAATATGACCGCCGTGACGTCATATGAAAACGCTGTAATGGATATGATGTGATTATTACTGGCGCCTCGCTGGTTGATTGTCACTTCATATCCAACAAGTGCGAGTGGAATAATTGGCAACATAGTAGTTTAATGGAAGAAAACGAATTAACATTTTATGAAAAGATGTGGAAATCTCAGATAATAATCAATATAGTTCTGATTTGTCTTTCCTAGTTGTGTTTTAATAAGTCACAACTTTTATATCATTGTAAATGATGGTAATCAAAAGTCTTCCTTATTTTCAAGGTCCAGGTCATGGTAGCAGATATTAATAAGACCTGGTTAAACTGACGGGGACAGGTTGTTGCAGACGCAAAATTTACCCCTGTTTCGTGGCTGCAAATTTCCGAATTATATTTCCCGGAGTTATCCAATGAAAATGTTCCCTCGGCAATGTTTCCTACTTTCAACATGCCTTTGGCTTAACAATTCGCCACATGCATCGAAACTTATTAAAATTTTGCTGGGTCAGTATACGATAAGGGGAATAACGTGCTTGAACATGGAGATACAAAGCCACCTGACGAGGGAAGTGACGCAAAATTACTAGAAATGTCATTCTCTGTTTCTTCAGATTGTTTCAGGGCCTTTCAATGGGATAATTGTAAGATCTTGTAAGCGAACGCAAGTTAACTAGTGTTATCGTCTGCCTGTGGGCGTTCAAAAAGGTTTGGCCCAAGCACGTCATACCACCGCTTGCCTCCCTCGAACAAGGCGCCACCGTGTTTCCAGGATGTTGTTTTGAGCATTAGAGGTTTCGAAAGTCAATGCGAGGTTCGCAAGTTTAACCACCACGACAAGGTGACAACCGAAGTTGAATTGAGTCCTTGTTCTCAACAGGTAGGTAGGTAGGAAAAACTTTATTTATACACGGAATCCATTCATGTTACATGCTCTTCGATCGAGCCGTGTCTAAATTAATCAATTAACTAATTAAAATATCCAACTAAATTACCTATCTGTACAAGATAATTACGGCTTTTGAACGGATGAAGGTCAGATAAAAACGCTTAGCAACATGAACACTGTGTGAATGTTTGTTATTATGGGCTTGGTTTGTCGATTTAAGCTCCAGGTCGATCCAGGAGGCGGTTTTAGAAACTTGAAGTTTGACCTACTCTATAAAAACGGTATCCAAACGTTTTTGTCACCTTCATTTCCAGGACACGAGAATTTAATTATCTGATAAACCTGCCTTTAAAAGAGATAGGCCACCATGCTCCTTTACGAGAATCGACCATTAATTTCTCAAGACCGCTCAGCCTTTAAGAAAATCCATCACGTTTTGAGCTCGCGTGCTCTTGCGTTCTCTGTTTATTTAAATGACGCAAAAATATTACATGTAGAACTGACACGCAATGCAATCGCAATGCACGCGACAGTGCACTCAACCAAGGCGTGCGCTCGAATTCGAGTGCAGGCTGAAAATATGACGAAAAAAACGACGTACGACTCGTCGCAAACGAACTGAAAGTTCAACTCGGTCATGGTCTGAGAAGGCTAGATTCAACGATGGAAAGAGAAAGGTCTGTTACCCGTTTGATTATATACGTCATGATATATATGTTATATGTATGTGTGTGTTTGAGGCTGTGTGTGTGTTTCCTTTCTTTACATGTGCTAGTCCCAATAATTATGTACTTATATCTACATAATGTAAACTTAGTGTGTAACAACTTATAAATGCCCATTTAGTTTACCATATTTAGAAATCTTGGGCTCTAATTCTACAGCTAACATGACAGTGGCCAACTCGAAAGCTGTCGCTCCTTTGGCCTCTGTGCACGTACTTCCTCAGATTGCGATTTTCTTTTACGCTTCTTTGTGTTAAATGGTTGTAAATGTGTTATAAAAATAATTGTTAATGTCAATGCTGTAAACAGTGTGAAATAAAGTCGAAAGTTATTACAGTCGAAACTCTCGTAAGCGACCACCTCGGGAATTCAGAAACGTGGTCGCAACTAGAGCTGGTCGCCTACGAGAATAGGCTCTCGTAAGCGACCACATGATGAAACAATAGAGTGGTCGCTTATAAGAGCTTTTAGCGTAAAGCTTGGCACATGTTAGTGGTTACTAATAGTTTTGTAGTAATAATATTTATTTGTTTCACTGCCTATTTTTCACAGAAGAGGTCCGCGTAGGTACAAGTCAAAGAACCGTTAGTACTTGTGTGATGTATTACTCTAAATTTGAACAAGAACCAAGTGCTTTTGTTAAAGTGTTGACCGAGTGGTCGCTTACGAGAACAAAAACAAAGGAAAAAGCCCGTTGGTAATTCACAGAGGTGGCTGCGGTCGCGCACGGGAGCGGTCGCTTACGAGAGCTTTTCTTTACAGAGTTTAAGTGACAAGTCAAACGGGGTTTCACAATGCTGGCCGTAACTACGAGCTGGTCGCTTACGAGAGTGGTCGCGAGGAGAGCTTTGTCTGTATTACATCTATATATATACTATAATTAAAAGATGGAGTGTGAAACCATTTACATTTTTGCACCTTGAAAAATATATATACAAATATATTTACCTTTTGTTTTCATATTTATTCTTTTGTTTTCGCGTTGTGAAAACAAAAGATGTATAGATGTATATATATTTTTCAAGTAGCAATGTTTTTGAAAACGGGTGTATATATATATATATATATATATATATATATATA
>Ga0126336_10000597_pt1 | contig 15550 bp, 13 predicted proteins | sample SidCmetagenome_FD_92530 | JGI IMG/M metagenome (GOLD analysis project Ga0126336, IMG submission 92530) | Coral microbial communities from El Islote,Puerto Morelos, Mexico - Siderastrea C C metagenome | ecosystem: Host-associated > Invertebrates > Cnidaria > Coral | place: El Islote,Puerto...
AAATGTAAGAAAACGCCTTTGTAGCAAAGTTTAGTGGCATTTGGCACCATAGCACTTCAAAAACCGCTTTAGCGGTAAAAAATGCGTTTTTCTAAGGGAAAAACGCTGACGGTAAAGGGTTAAGGATTACCAAATACCTTAATATCTTTGGTATCAATACCACTCGGTGCATCCCACTGGATTGTCATGGTGTAATTATTACCAATTCTTGCTCTCAAATTACGCACTTGAGCAAAGAATCGAGCTATCGTTACTGAAGTGGTAGAGTTCTCTCCAATACCAAAGGTGGTTTCTGCATGGACAGTATACACATATGCTGCACTTCGATTCAAATTGGTGAATGTGTGCGAAGTCGCTTTGTCCACTTTTACTCTACCACTCGATGGGTAGTAGCATCCTGTACAGTTCCAATAAACACTGTAAAACTGGAAGAAACATGAGAATACATATAACCTCAGTACGCCAAACAGGAGGAGACAATCAAGGGAGTGACATATAACGTAATAGGCATGTTGATTTAACAACTTTGTTGCATTTAGGCACAATACTTCTGGTTCCAGTTGGGTCAAAAGTGCTTAATGCGTATGGGAATTTAACTTATTTCTGTCTTTCGGGTTTTATTAGTGGCTGCATCTACTCATCAAATCGCATAGCCCTAGTCAATAAGTTTCTGTTTGCAAATAATTCTTTTCAAATGACGGACAGCAGGCGCCATTATTTAGGATCTACACTAAACAGTTCTGCAATCTTCTGACTGGAATAGCTTGGATATAATTTATTAAGGTTTTCCGTTGTCAGCAGTGTAGCAAAGCGTCGCTTTTTGTGAGCTGTCGTTCTTTATGTAACCTCCTGTCAGACATTCTTTAGGAAGCAGTGCATGACGACCCAAAGAAAGTCTTTGTGGGTTGCTACTCTTGCAAGTTTGAAATTTCTAACACAAAAGAAAAACACGAGCTTTCTTACCCTCAAGCTTTTCTTCAAATCTATTGTCCGGGGTGCTGACCAGGACAGTATAACGGTGGTATCACGCAGTGTTTTCACCAGTGGACCCACAGGAGCAGAGAAAGGTCCTGTTTTTATGGTAACATGGGCAGCTTCTCCAAGTACATCACCCTCACTGAACCTTGCCCGCACTTCGAAAGTGTACGTTTTGCTGAAATTCAGGTACTTAAATGTGTGGCTGTTTGTCCTGCCTTTAGTGTTGTAATAATGAGCGGACGCTACACGAGATTCTTCTCGGTATGACATCTTAATCTGATAGCCCTAAAAAACACAAGAAACATGCACATTGAAGAAGAAGGAACTAAAACGAATGAAAATTCTCACTAGAAGTTCAGATTCAACCAATTTGGGGATACATGTTAGGAGGGTAAATCGGCACAGTACTAAGACTGATTAGACAAATTCAAAATGAGAAAACATCAAGACAGGATATCTGTCGGTTATCCTTAATTAGTATAATTGCTCAGGTGATTATAGAGAAGCGTGCGCACTGACTGGTCGAGGATTATCTTGCTATAATCACCACGCGCGAGGTGATTTTAATAATAAAGCACTAATTTTCAAAAAGGCCACCTTGCGATTTTTGATGTTTCTGAAGGAAAAAAGAAAATGCATTTGCTCTGATAATCACCAGAGCAATTATACTCAAACTATTATTCTCCTCAGGCTCAGCGAATATTATGGAATAATTCCACAATATTCACAATTATTCCACAATATTCACTACGTACGCCTTCGGCAAATAATTGTTAAATAACAACAAATGAACTAACACAACTATTATAAAGACAAAGGTTAAATTACTGAATACAGGAGCCCATCGCTGAATAACAAGTTAAGCATCCAGTCTATTTTGACTTTATTTACATCTTTAGCCAACTGAGGTTTCTTACGAAAAGTGTTCTACTACCGATAGTTAGGACGAGTCTAACAATTGTGATTTGATTGAATTGGCCGATAAGTCAGCTCCTTACAGCGGTTTTCTCTAACACGCGCCCCTCAAGGAATTTTTCCCAACGGCCAAATGTGTGTTTGGTAGATGTCAATCATCTGTTTCTATTACATTTTTTTCGAATTCCCACGCACTGATTGGCTCTTGCTGATTGTCACATTTAACGCAATCCTGTCTGGGGCCGCCCGCGGATAAACTGATTTTGCGAATCTGCTCTGCCCTCCGGTTCTTAAACGTTTTGTGACAGAACTACAGCAATTCTGGAAATGTTTACTGAGGACACAATCGGTAATCTGTAAATTTTGACCTTTAATTGACTGACCTTCTCAGAAACCAACTACGAAGCAAAAAGAAGAGATTATTTGTGATTATTAGACTGACAGCGAAAATTTTTGAACGGCCAGAATTAGACATCTGCTGATCGACCGCGAACTCAGAGAAGTAATTCTGTGGATTTAAGCACTTCTTCGAATAGAATAAAGGTCAGTTTTATACAAATTTGCTTGCGAAGTTTACTTTCCCTAAGTTTGCATTGCGTATTTTCAGGAGTTTTGAATGCATTTGTGAAGCCATGCTCGATTCAATGAATGCAACCTTTGCCCAGCGATTTGTTTTGGTACTTTTCAAGTAAGCTTAATAATTCAGAGTCTGCCATATTTTGCTGTCGGTTAGAAATACACAAAATCGTCCAAGCGTGGTTGAAACTTCCCGATTTTTTTTATCATTTCACTAATCGCTAAATTTACTGCTAAATTGTTTTCGTTCAGCACGCGTTCTAATGAATTGTCATAGAAACAGATGATTGACATCCACCAAAAACATATTTGGCCATTGAGAAAAAATCCTTGAAGGGCGCGTGTTAGAGAAAATCGCTCTAAGTCCACTAGTGTATACGCAAATCCATAGTTCTTTCCTTTTGATACACAAGAAAGAATAGCTCCAATGTTCGACTGACTACAAGAACATACCTTGATAACACTTGGATCTGTAATATCAACTGGCTTTTCCCAAGTAAGGAAAATATTGCTGGAATTAACAACGGCAGCCTTTAGATTGTGTACCGGCTGGTAATTAGCAACTGAAACAGATAAACAGTAATGATGAGCGAGAGAAAAAGATAGGAGCATCAGTAAAGATTTCTCTTCCGCTTTCCACCTCTTGTTGCAGAAACTTGGCTATGAAAGTCTCGAAAATTACACTATTGAATTTTCAATTTTCATCCGAGACATCCAAAACTGAGAAGCGTAGAGGAGGCTGAAAAGGGGATAAAATCTGAGAAGAATAATAAATATTCATTATTGGATGGAGACTCCATAACACTTAAAGAGGAAAAGAAATAAAAAGAATATGCTGAATTGCATGCGCACATACAGCAATCGATGCAGACTTTATAAAACTGTGCACGGGGAGGCCAGGCGGAAGAGTAGTTAATAGCGTTGCCTGGGATACGTTTCACATACCAGATTTTGGTCTGGAATAGACGTGGTAACTGTGTCGCCCAGTCAATCCCAGGGCTACCTCAAACGCATAAACGACGGTCTGCTGCAAGTTGCTCACCACAAAATTTCTGCCTGTGGTGTTACCCACGGGCACAGAGCTAACTCCAGCTGAAGCTGTCCCACAGTAGATGTAATAAACCTGTAAAAGGAAAAATCACTACACTATTTGAACTCATAGGAGAACCATGTGGTACCTACAGGAACCTGCATCATGGCCTATCTCATTACAACTCTTATACACAGATGCATATAGCTGTGTTGAACAAAAGCAACACAACAACCACAACAAAAACAACAACTTCACTGCAATATTTATTCTCGTGAAGGAAGAATTACAAACTGGTTGAAACTAGTGAATTACAGAGATCACTCTGGATAACTAACTACATACTAGCTAATGTACCTGAGTTAATACAACAAGCTCAGTATTTTTGGGATTAAGGAAGAGGCGCCCTGTTAATACGACTAAATGCAGAATCTATTAGAATCGTAACGTAACTAAATTGAACAAACTGAACGAGTCGTCTACTGATCTCCTTTCATACCTTGATAACCTCTAAGCGACATTGTGACTACAACTTGATGGCACATAAAATTGATACCGCGTTATTTTTGTGGCTCTTTGGTAGTGTAATCTAACATAGTAGTGTAAAAATACACAGTCATTATGCCATAACTAGAATCTATTTCCCTTCCAAACAACAGTAATATCTCGCTTACCACCAGAATTGACAACAGTGGGATCATTACTGAACGTGGCTACCCACTGGGTTCTATGAATTGAAAGGGTCCCAAAGAGCAATCACGTTTATAAAAAAATATGCAATATCTGCAATATCTTCCTGAGAGGAAACCTAAAATGGAGGCCAGAGCCGCGACACAGTGTCAGTGTCTTCTTTTTCGAGTGTTATCTGGATTTATCCCTGCATCTCAACGTGAGAAACTTACCCTTTGACCAGATGGGATTTTCTTTGGTTGCATCCAAGATAATACTACAGCTGTACTGTTGTATGGCCTCGCAATTAATTGACCAGGAGCACTCTCTAAGGAAAAAGTTTCAAAGGGTAATAACAAAACACAGCGAAATTAAAGCTCTTTGTCCGCACACCATCATTCATCACTTCAGCTTGCAACTTATATTAAGGGAATGAATCGTGACACGCATTCATTCGTACGCCTTTTCAATGTTTTCTGGTTAATTTTGTTTCACGTCTGCAACTGAAATCAAACAGAGAAGGCAAAACGTGTTCAGCTACCTTGTGCTTTACTCCGACTTATTTTTCAGCAACCGCGACGATATTATTGCTTGATAGTTTTAAACAGAAAGAAAACTGAACAGTGTGCTGAGTGCGAATAAGCTTACTCGGGCAATTTTCCGGCTGTTCATCCCAGGATTGTGGACAGTCAACCCTCCCATCACACAAAGATTCCGTCTTTATGCAGACACCGGATGGTATGTGCTGACAGTGGAGCCAGTCATCTGGGCAGGATTTAGCTGACGTAGGTGTGGCACTCGATGCTGTCGTTGGAGAAGCTAAAAAGGTACGAGCGAATATTGTCAGTTTTACATCTTCTTTCCTGATCGGAATATTTTAAAAGGATGATAGTTAAAGCGATGCTGCCTTTCGATGTAAAAGCCGTTACTTTGTAGTTCTCTTCAGAGGGTTTTGATCGAGGCGTACTCAAGAGGGAAAATTAAGAAAAAAGAGGTTTGCTTCAAAATTGGATCAGCCAACGACAGACTGAAAAGAAGTGTAGAGGATTGTTAGTTGTTATAAATTGTTTCCCAGTACGTAGTCGATCAGGTTTCTAATAACTGCTATCCGGAGAAAGCTGATACCTTACCTGGGGCTTGTGGAATCACCACAGCTTGAAGATCAGAAAATAATCCACCACCGTCTACACCGTAGGCTTGTACCTGAAGGAAGAGCACAGAAAAAGACCAAACGGTACGAATGAATTCTGCGCTGTTAGTTCTGCCATTACATCTACAGCTAAGCAGTCGCTCGAAAGCGAAAATGCGAAGAATTAGGGACTTTTGATTTGGGCGTTCGATAGTCATGTCAAAGTTCGAAATAATGGGTGACTTATTTTTCCAGTTACAAATGATTTTTCTCCCTTTATTTCACAGTCGGAATTCAACACCGCTCGACATTGTTTAATTCAGGGAGTGCAAAGCGTGTGGCCACCGTGTTGAGTAGTACTGAATGATATTTATTTCACTTTCCTTTTGTCCTCAGTTGTGAAAAACAATATTGAATTCTCTTGACCACCACGTTTAACATCGTACAACAAATTTGTATTCATCAATTTTAGATGTTGTTGAATCCCTTTCATCGAGACCTATCTCTCAGTGAAACATCGCCTTTAGGTGGTCTGAAGGGGAGGAAACAACCCATCCAAACCGACAATGACTCACATTCATTTCCCCATAAATTATCTAAAATTTAACAAATTGTCGTCAGCTGTTCTGAGTCTGGACTGTAATTGAAATAAACTTTGTCATAACATTGTCAAAATTGTTCTAGGTCCACGACCGAAGGCAATTGGATCGACAACAACTACATATTGAGGGCTGAATTGTAGCTAAATGAAGAATTTTCTGTCCTCTACATCAACCATGACGTTTTTGCCTCCCTTTGCAAAACATTTGATTTATTAAGATCTACGGCAATCCTAAATACTCGCCTTACCTTAATTAAGTATGTTGCACCTGCTGTAAGACCTCTCAGAAAGTATGACAGAACATTTCCAGTTTCCACAGCTTTGAAATTAGCCTTGGTGATCGGCTTGTAATGTATCTGTTTAAAAGAAATTTTGTAAATACATACATAACATTCTGACTTCTCTGATTTGCTGAGAAAACAATAGAGCAAACAACAGAACAATAGACCCTAGCCCTGAAAACAATAGAGCTTCGTGATACCAAGGTTCAATGAAATTAAAGGTTGTTAAGAGCTGCGTGGTATCTCGAGAGGGGCATTGAATGATAACAGATAAACAAAGGGGTCGCTTCGGTCATACGTGGTAAAAAAAAACTACATGGTAGTTTGTTTAGTGCAAAATGGCAAATGATGGCAGGACACTGCATTTACCTTGTAATTAGAAATGACATGGCAGTAACTTGCTGGTGTTTCCCAAGATATCTGAACTCCATGGTCACCTTTTAATGTATGCTGTACATTTTTTGGAGCAGACGTTTCTACGAAAAAAAAAGAGATCACAGCTGCTATATATTCTCCGCTTGATGTTTGATTCCTGTATTTTTATCAGTCTGCGAGCTAAAATAGGTTCAAATAATACAGCACTAATGCAGTATTTGTCTAAGCATTAAGGACGTTATATAAAAATTATCGTATGGTAATTTTCATTCTCCTGTCGAAACATGTGGCATGACCAAACCTTCTGCTTTCATTTGTTTTGCTCGATCGAGTGATTGATCCCGATTAGATTTATTGATTGATTGCATCAGTTTATTTTTGAAAGTGAATGTGAACATGACTCCTACATTTAGGCATCTCTCATAATTTACAAACGCGATAACTTAGCCAACGAGTGTCATTAAAACTCACATCTAACAAGCGCACTAGTATCCAGCCCCAATAATACATGAGATGTACGTTTCCTCTCTTTTCTTTTTCATTCAAGCTTGTACGCGTTGTACAGTGGAACAGAACGTAACTGCCACCCGTTTACTTGACCACTTTATTTTGGTTCGTCCATCAAGACTAGATTTTCGCGGCCCGTTGGCACCCGAACTAACGGTTTCACTGTACGAGAGCAAATCGGGGACTCTCCCCACCTCTGCCCTCCTCTGGGACGGCAGAATTATCATAGATTTCGAAAAAAAATATCTCATCGTGACTGATAATGTACTGAACACAATTGCTACCGTCCTAATTATTTTAATACGTACGTGCTTTTGCTGTTGTTGTGTTGACAATATCTGAGTATGGCCCTGGTGGAGATCCCTGTATAAGGACTTGAACAGTGAACTCGTATTTTGAGCATTGCTCAAGACCAGAAACGATGTAGTAATTCATGTTCTGTGTGTCCTCCGCATGCCAGTCATCAGAAACTTGCACTGAGTGACGAGTGACAGCCCTGTGAACAAGAACAAATTCTGGAAACCGCTGATTGGTTCACCATTTTTTTTTAAATCTTCATCCGATAAAATAACATTTCTCTTTCTGCAAAAAAACCTCTTGTGTTAGTATATACCTTAATCCACTCTAAAGCAACAAAAAAAATATGAGTAGAATTGGGCCTTGGACAAACGGATCCAACATTTCTATCTAACAACGTTCAACGTTATTGAATTCAACAACAAACTGCATGTGTGTGGCCACACTGCTGAGTTATGTTGAACGATGCTAAATGATCTTGAACGGTGTTGAACGAAATTTGATTGCCATCAAATTATTGATCCAACACCATCCAACATTTCTTTTGTTCTTAAGTGTGAAAAACAACAACAATGTTCAATACATGCACGTACAGTAACATCAATTTACATAATTCAACAACATTTTAAAAATCGTTTAACAGCGCGACTAAACAAGTGTAACATACTGAATTTAACAACGTTGAACGATGTTGAATTGGAACGTTTTCATCGCTTGGCCACCTTGTCCACCATCGCACAACAAAGTTGGATTAAGCAACGTTGGATGTTGTTGAATCTGTTTGTCCGAGACCTTATAAAATACCGATATTGAGCCTACAAGGTTGAGCTAACATTAGTGACAATAATGGCATACCTGTAAGAGCTTCTATATTTAGTACTTGTAACACCGGGTGGCTTGTAAGAAATCCGACGCCAAGTGACAACCACAGAAGTTCCACCAGGAAGAGCTAACGCCTGAACATTCCTAACTTGTAAGCTTATATCTATGAAAAAAGGTGAAGAGTTCATCTTACTTATAAAGGGAAGAAATTATTTGATCCCTAGTCATTATGGTAGAAGAAGGGTGTAGGGTCAAATCAAATCGTAAGAACAAATTTAACCTGAGCCTTTGTTCAGTTAGTCAAACATTGAACGTCGCAATGTAGTTCTGACTTGTTCTGACGTATGGCGCACACCGAATTAATAATAATAAAAACATTGAGCGCTGCCCGACCAACAAACGAAGTCAACCTGTAGTCTCGTTACGCAAATCGCAAATACAAAGTTGCCCGGCTCCGGTGATATCGATATTCTAGAAACAGCTCCACAAATTCTCTCTTCCACAGTACACGTACACTCCTTAAACTGGTATCTGCTGTTTATTATAGATTCGCTGAAAATTTGTACAAATAGAACTTAAGCACGGTGGTAAATCGGTTCAAAACGACTGAAATGTTCTACAATAACTCACATAGGTTGACAGGTCCGGGTAATTCGTCCAAAAGTGACACGGTTCAAGCTAAGACTTCTTTCTGTTTTTCAAACTAAACTAGCTTAGAAAACAAGCCTGTCCGGCTCATTCGCACATGGCCGACTCAGCCGCACAGTACCATGGGAGTCGCGGGCCTCCTCAAAATTTCAGTTCGGCTTCCGGTTCCGTGTTTTGGTTTCAACATCGCGCCCCCCATGAACACTCTTGTAGTGGGGTTCATCACATCTGAATTTTGCTCTGTTCACGTTGATCATCTATCATGCCTCACTGTCCTCCTTCTTCGTCTGCCGCTTCGAGTAGACAAATCTTGGTGATTGGTCGCTTGTAAGTTGATACTTACAAGCTTTGACTTCAGCACTCCTTACCAATCCATTACTGCCGGGCAACACGGTTGTGACCCGACCAAGAGGCCATTGGTTCCTTGGAACATTGTCGTCAGCGATGAGGACCAGATCTCCGACTTGCAGGTTTTCCTGGGTTTAGTTCCACTTTTGGCGTTCTTGCAATGATGGCACATATTCCCTCAACCATCGCTTCTAATAATGATTGGAAAGAATCTGGCCCTGTTTCCATCTTTTCCTGCTGTATCTGTCGCTCTCTTCTACAATTCTGGGGGTGGATTCGTCGAGGGACGAATGTTCAGGAAGTGATTAGGTGTGAGTGGATCGTTGTCATCTGGACTGGATGAATTTCGTGTCAATGGGCTGGAGTTGGTAATGCGCTCAGCCTCAGTGAACACTGTTTGCAAAACCTCTTCATTGATAAGGTCCTTGCCGAGAATGGCTTTCAAGCTCCTTTTCACCGTTTTCACTAGTCTTTCCTATACGCCGGACATGTGGGACGCCCCTGGAGGGTGAAACACCCACTCACAGCCTCGCTGCACCAACTCTCTTCGAATCTTGTCGTTATCGATTCGATCGAGGGCCTCTTTGTTTTCGCGATCCGCCCCAACAAAGTTTGTCCCATTATCCGACCGAAGCTCCTTCACATGACCTCTTCGATTCAGAAATCTTATCAATACCAGAATGAAATCATCGGTTTCCAAAGACTTAGCAACCTCCAGATGCACGGCTCTAGAATTCGTGCACACAAAGATCGCTCCCCATCGTTTCTCTGGAACTTTTCTTCTCCCTTTCTTCACATGAAAAGGGCCGAAGTAGTCCACTCCGCTGAAGGTGAAAGGAGGCTCGTACGGGGTCAGCCTGACTTTGGGCAACTCGGCCATCTCTTGACTCATCCTCCAGGCCATACGTTTCTTGCATGACATGCACTTTCCAATGACTCACTTTACAGCTGCTCTTCCCTCTATCACCCAGAAATGTTCTCTGAGATAGAACAACACTTGTTCCGGCCCACAGTGTCCATCTCTCTCATGCAAATAGCGTATCAGGATTCTAGAAACGTGATGGGTTTTTGGCAGGATGTTAGGATTTACAGCATCTGATGGAATAGGGTTTCTAGAGATTCTACCGCCCACTCTCAAAACACCGTCATTTGCAACCACTGGTTTAAGCTTCACAATGTGGCTTGATGCGTTCAATTGTCACCCTGCTGTGAGATCCCGTATCTCTTGTGGAAAGACTTCTTTCTGGACCAAGATGACAACTTCTATCTTCGACCTTTCAAGTTCCTCTTACGTGATATACTTTACAACATTACACAAATCTGACGCTCCTTTCTTCCTCTTTAAGGACCGCTTCATCCACTGTATAAGCTTCAGTATCCAGGGAAATGTGCGCAGAAGGGTAATCCAGCTAGAGAATCGAGTTAAGAGGTTATTCAGTGCTGTAGCCGATTCAACGTTGGTGAGATTCACTTCCTTCTTCATCTCAAGCTCATCTAGGGGCAACTTGTCGTGCTTGATTTCTGGCCAGTGATCTTAAGTTTTCCACAAGAAGGCTGGCTCCTTCAACCAACCCCACTCTTCAGGAATTCACTTATTTCAAGGCCTCCACTAACATCGTCTGTCGGGTTCTCGTTGCCTGGGCAGTGCCTCCACTGATCTGGGGTAGTGAGGTCTCTAATCTCTGTAACTCGATTTGCTACATAGGTCTGAAATCTGCGATCTTCATTGTGGATGTAGTTCAGGGGAATCATTAAATCAGTCCAGAAAGTCACTCTTTCGAATTTGAAGTCAAGTTCCTGACACAAAGCACGGTCGACACGTGCTGCCAAGAGAGTTCCTTGTGATTCCAGTCGAGGAATGCTGACAGTTTTGTTTGGAGCGTTCCTAGATTTTCCGGCTACAAATCCACACTCAACAGTACCACCTGGGTAGACTATTCAAAAGTATGTGGAAAAACCATATCCAACTTTGGAGGCATCACAGAAGTGGTGAAGCTGTAGTGTACCCTTGTCACGGTCGGCTTGAGTGAAGTAACACCTTGGCATTTTCACATCGTATAAGAGGGGAAGGTTGTTCTTCCACTGCTGTCATCTCTCCAAGTTTTCCCCGTCAAGTGGTTGGTCCCACGCCCTTTTCTATCTCCACAGATCTTGTATGATTTGCTTTGGAGCAGCATTACCGGGGCAGCCAGGTTCAGTGGGTCAAATACTGAGCACATTGTCGACAATACCCCTCTCATGGTGTCAGCCTTTGCAGATTTACAACTTTGATCCCCGAAGGCGTCTGTTTCTATGTGCCATTGTACCCCAAGGCCCCTGTCAACCGGAAGCTCGTCCAAGTTGAGGTTCAGGGATGGATCCGCTCTCTTGGTAACAGGTATTGCAGCCAAAGCCTATCTGTTGTTGCTCATGAATTTCGTAAGGTTAAATCCACCCTTGGCACAAAGTTCTGTCACCTGCTGCATCAGCCTAATCGCACTCTCAGGTGTTGGCATGGACTTAAGGAGATCATCGACATAGAAGTTCTGCCTAAGAGTATCTATGGTAACAGGGTCAAAATGCTCTTGATTGTCATCAGCAGTTTTCAGGAGGGCAAAGTTCACTGAGCAGGGGGAATCTGTTGCACCGAATATGTGCACTGTCTTCGCATACTCTTGAGGCGTTTCCTCTAAACTTCCATTCCACTACAGAAATCTCAGGGAATCTTGATCTTCTGGACGCACTTTCACTAGGTGAAACACGCTCTCAATGTCTCCGACCAATACAATCTTTTTCTCACGAAATCTTAGCAAGAAACGAACTAAGCTATTAGTGTAATCAGGCCCCTGTAACAGGTTCTTATTCAGGGATGTACCCTCGTGCTCTGCAGCAGCATCAAAGACTATCCGAACTTTATCTGGCTTGTTGTAATTGGTGACTGCGAAATGGGGTAGGTACCAGGTTCTGGGACCAGATTTGGATGCTTCCTCTGGCGTCAACTTGCGGGCATATCCCTTTGCTATGTAGTCATTCATCGTTGAGCGGTACTTCTCTTCGAGGTCAGAGTCTTTGTGGAACTTTCGCTTTAAACTCCGCAATCTCATCTCTGCCTCCCTGGGATTGTTTGGTAACTGAATGTCTTCTCTCCGCCTCAACAGGCCAGTGTCATAATGACCATAATTCAGTGTTGTTGTCTTTTCAAGAATGTCTGCCGCTCGCATGTCCTCTCTAGATAGGTTGTGGTTCCGATGTTTAGGAACTGGCTCCTCATTTCTTGGCTTGCATACAGGCTTTGTACCAAATCTTTCTATCCTCCAGAAGTTCTCAACCTGATCATGCAATTTACTGTCACACGTAGTGAAGTTGACACTAAGTTCCTTTAATTCGGTGAACCCAGAATAGTTCCGGTTATGACCCAACCCAATGGGCCTCGCTGAGCATGTAACTGGCTGTCTGGTTTATTTGACTTCCGCACTTCCAAGACCTCGTGCGCCTCACTAAAATCCTTTCCAATCAGTACTGACACTTTCTTTATTTTCACCACCTGTCTGCAATTTTGAATTTCTCTGTCACTAGTCCCTCTGCAACAGTAAGAATTTCTCCTTCTCCACTAGCAGACTGCAGTGTAAATTCTACCACTTCAAACTCTTCTGCCTCTTGCTGCAACAGTGTGCTAACAGAAATCACCTCCTTTCGACCTTTCAGGCCTAGTTCCTTAGCGACATCCTGGCTGATCATGGTTCCACGGGAGGCATTGTCTAACAATCCGTTAGTGGTAACGAACCTTCCGTCGGGTGACGTGATTTTCACCGGTATCACATGAAGGAGCACAGTCATTATCGTGGCCGGTTGAGTCACGGTTGCATACTGTGCAGTACTTCTAGTTTCAGTAGGCCTTGGCTAACTAGAACATTCCGGATGCGGGCTGATTCCCGCCGGTTTCGGTTCTTCTGCGCGGGGTTGGCTTTGTCTGTCAGACCCTCTCCTTGAACTCGTGGGATTATGGAGCAGCTTATGGTGCCGTTTGGCACTTCCACACCGGCAGAATTTTGGTGATTCACACTTCTCTCGATAATGTCCAGATCTCAAACACACATGACACAAACCGTTATGCTACAATGTCCCAGCAGGTCTGCAAATCCTTACTCTGAAAATCAGGGTACGAAGCTAGTTCATGGGATCCTGAGCAGCAAAGACAACTTGATAAGTTGGGTGGATTACCGCTGCGTCCATCTTTGGCATAGGATGAAGTCTGCCTTGTTACTGGGGGAGTCGACGCTCTGTTTACTTTGATTGGCTTTGTTCTGTTTGTCTGACTTCAGTAGTTGGCATGGCAGAAACACCAGCAAATCCAGGATCGTTCTTGATGGCAGCTTGTCGTTTAACAAATTGGGCGAGGTGCTTTAACTGTGGGGTCAGTCCCTTTTCTTTGATAGCATATGACCCATCGACCCATTTATTGATGAGGTAATCAGGCAATCGTGCTACAATCATTCTCATGTTAGAAGTGGTACTTGCCTCACGCTCATAGTCTCCTTCCAATCTCTTTGAAGCACATTGAAGTTGTTCTGCAAAATTACGCAGGCCTTTGAAATCTCGGTTTCCCAATTTGGGTCCTGTAGTAAGCATTTCAATACAAGCTGCAGCAACTGCCGCCGGTTGACCATAACGTTCTTCCAAAATTGCTACAATGTCATCATAGGAACACCTTTCTGACCTTTCAACCACCTCATATGCCTAACCAGACACAAACTTTGGAAGAAATGCAATTCGTTGAGTGTCCGACAATAACCCATCTTCTAAGTTGTCTCGGATTCTTCTCCTGAAAATCGGGAAATCTGTGGGATTTCCGCTAATCTTCACAGGCTGCATGGCTTGCAATGTGGTCACCTTCAACAGAACTGCTGGAGAATTTTCATGTGCATTCGTCAGCTTATTTTTGTCCGCAGCTTTCTTATTTTCACCACTGGGTGTAAAGACATTTTCCGTAACTTTGAGCTGCTCTTCGCGAACAGGGTTGGCATTTTCTACGGAGCCATTCGTTCGCGGTGGAATAAGCTCCCTGGCACTATGATTCAATGCTTCCTTAGGAATGTCCGGATGACAGTTGGCAACCCAAGTTGTTGTCCGTTCTTCCTTTGTTAGTGGGGGTTGGAGAGAAATTCCGCACTCTATCTTATTTTGCAAGCTTCCAACAGAGTCGGTCTCGCCTTCCTCCTCAGCAAGTAGATCAAACTGTTTAGCTTTCAATTGGGCTTTAAACAACATCTCTTTAGCCACTTTTTGTTTTTGCACTTCAATTTCAATCTTTTTCTCCTCCATTTCAGCTTCGTATTTTGCTAACTCTAGTCCTTGTTCTGCCATGAGCTTCTTGAACTCTACATTTCTCAACTCCTTCAATTTCAAAGATTTTGAGGATCTCGACGTGCCTGACCTACTCGAGGTTAACGGCGATAGTTTGGGCTCTTTTTCACAAGATTTTAAGCTTCTGTTCGAGGAATGACGCATTAGGAGGAATAGCTGATCATCGACTGCTTTCACGCATCGAGAGTAATCCTCATAAATCTTACTGTAAATGTTCTCAACACGCTCAAATTCATTAACAGTCACATTCCTTTGTATGTAACGCTGATATTTATATGTCATTGTAACGTGTCCATGCAAGCTCAAGGCTCTTCACAGCTTCACGAATCTCAACAGACTCTCTTAATTCCAAGAGACACGTTTTAACTTGATTTATACATGTACTTACACACGTGAAAAATGGCCGCCAAGCGAGCGCTTTGCTTGATAATTGCCCTCCGCTTCCACATCTTCACGGTCCTTCGGATTCGGTTTTCTTGTTCTCCCAAAAGCAACGGTATGATTCATGGGCGCTTGGGAAGACATTTCCACAGTTTCAACATTGTCTAACTCATCGAAACACAAACTCATCTCTGTGTCACGTTCATCAGCTTTATCCTGCTCCATATCGAATGAAGTGTAGTCTCGTTACGCAAATCGCAAATATTTGCTCGATATTCTAGAAACAGCTCCACAAATTCTCTCTCCCACAGTACACGTACACTCCTTAAACTGGTATCTGCTGTTTATTGAAGTTTCGCTAAAAATTCGTACAAATAGAACTTAAACAAGGTGATAAATCGGTTCAAAACGACTTCAAATGTTCTACAATAACTCACATATGTTGACAGGTCCGGGTAATTTTTCCAAAAGTGACACGGTACAAGACTTCTTTCAGTTTTTAAAACTAAACTAGCTAAGAAAACAAACATATCAGACTCATTCGCACATGACCGACTCGGCCGCACAGTACCGTGGGAGCCGTGGGGCTCCTCAAAGTTTCAGTTCCGCTTCCGGTTCCGTTTTTGGTCACAACACAACCAATACCCATG
>Ga0126336_10000598_pt1 | contig 15548 bp, 7 predicted proteins | sample SidCmetagenome_FD_92530 | JGI IMG/M metagenome (GOLD analysis project Ga0126336, IMG submission 92530) | Coral microbial communities from El Islote,Puerto Morelos, Mexico - Siderastrea C C metagenome | ecosystem: Host-associated > Invertebrates > Cnidaria > Coral | place: El Islote,Puerto...
GAAAACTCCCCAAAAACAAGATGGCGGCTTAGGGTTAGCGCACAAGATGACGGCTTAGGGTTAGGGCTATTATGCAAATCAGGGCTCCCTAGGGTTACGACCCGCTTTGCGGGTCGCTCTTGCGTCATTAGTATGCTAATTAAATCCGTTGATTTGCCGTACATATACTCTAACGTTAATCGTATGGTCAAATTTTGACAGGAAAAAAAAGCGAGAACACTTTCAACTGAATGCCTAATTTGATCTTGTGTTTATCCGGCTAGGAAAAGGTCCCTCACGATTTGAAATCCGACAATTCTGTTTTGCGCATGACTAGATTGAAAGCTCTAGGCCAAGAATACCGTCAAATTTGGTAGAAATGTGAACAGCCCTCCAATACAGGAGGCGTGGGGGAGACACGTGAGCAAGTGGTTTGGCGCCTCGGACGTTTAATCGGTTAACGGTGGTCTGAGTCTTGTTGTTTCCTTAAACATGTGTATATGAATTTGAATGTGCAGCAATTTGCGATATTCCAACACAGACCTAAATCTCCTTATCATTGCCTAGGAGTGCTGAAGTGTGTCATATACTTTGACTTTTTCGTTAAGATATTGTTTCTTGATCCTTTCTTTCTTAAAAAAACGTAACTCTTTCCACGGCTAAGGAAAAGAAACGCGAGGTCAGTATGGAAGATACAGTGGACGGACTGTGAAAAGTATTATTTTGTAGAGTCGGCAAGACCTTTTGCGACTAGTCTTAAGGAGAACGACAACATAACCAAAACGTAGATAACTGCAGCGGGTGAAACACATCAAGGCCACTTGGCACACAGTATATAGTTCTTTCTCTGTAATCATTGCAATGTTAGATTACACCCTCGGGAGGAGAATTAAAGAAGCCACTGAAATACATTGCTAGCCCCCCTGGCCCCCTCTCTAAACCAAGACAGCGGATTCAAGCTCCCAACGATCTACCAGGACATTTTGGTTGTTTACCATTTGCAAAGGGAAACGGGCGGTTGGTTTAGGGTTTGTGAAAATGGTAAGCAAAACTCCCGAGTGAGAAATTCCGTTCAAAATTGCCGTGTACCGTTTGGGTAATTTACTCTAATTTACAGAGAGAGTATGGAACTAGTTTAACCATTGGCGCAGGGCCTTGAACTGGTAGAAAAACGCAAATAGAACACAATTTTCTTTTCGGATATTCCAGCTGAGAATTTTGGACTACTTCTCACGACGTTCCGTTTATTTTGGAAATTTCTCGGTCGGGCAAACCAAAATAGCCTCACCATTTACATTCCAACTAAAATTTTTGGATTTTTTGAGTAAATTGTAAACGCTCTTTGTCACGTGCCTTTTCACCATCTTAAGCCATGTGACAAAAGTCTGCATTAAATCACTTGAAAGAATTCCGCGATGGTGTCGATAGCTTGTGTGGCGAAGGAATTTTCGAATTCTTAGAACGAAACTCATTTCGAAAAATTTGACTTGTTTTAAAACAAGTCAACATTTTAGTTTAAATCATGAATCTTGCCTTGTGTCTTTACATGGATTCCTGCATAAAAGTATGCATATACAGGAGGTATTGCTATAATTTTAATTTTTTTACAGGTTTATCCGGGAAGGGTATTGCGACGACAAGAAATTAAACGTTTAATTGGTGAGGCTGTTTACATCACTGGAAGGAGCCATTTGAGGGGAGGAGCGTTGCGTGACGACACTAAAACGGCTGCGTAGAGAATATTTAACATGTCGATAGTACCTCGATACCCGGACCTAATTTGTTAAACTAAGAACAAGGCGAGATTAAACAAAAAAAATTAATAATAATAGTAATTGACAGTAGAACAGAGTTTTGGCGGGGTCCTATATACAATCCCAATTTACAATTCAAGTATGTTTTATTTACAATAGTAGTAAAAGCACCTGTTATTTACTATCATTAAATTCTCAATCTCGGTTATTGAATATCCAGCCTTTTGATTGGTTAACTGCACACAGGTTATCAGCGAATAACCCTGCTTTTTACCTTATAAGGAAATTTAATGTGTTGTCAAGAACCGCGGCTTTGCTTCTATTGGGATGTCAAAGATTTGTCGAAAACTATGCCAACAAAATTCAAGAAAGATTACTGAAGCTGAAAACAATAATTGCACTCCCGCTTGTTGGATATGAGTTGATTATAATCCACTCGGTCACGCTATCGCCTCTTTGGTTTTTTTATCACCTCACCTTTATCACGCGCAAACGTTTAATAATTATTATTTGCACAAGAAATAAATAACAGTCATTGTTGCAGATATAAAGCAATAAAGACTGTTACAAACAGAAGTTACATAAAACACATTTGAAGCTCCGTGTGAGACCAAGAGCTTGCGGTGCTGTTTCATGTGCTATTGCCGTAACCTGCCCACTAAAGGCTACCTTTTCTTTCTTCTAGGAAGAAAATAGAAGTGCCCTGATTTATGTCATCTCAGCAGAGAGCTCAATTACCCTGCTTCTTCACTTCCCGGTACCTTTCCTGTTGTTATGCAATATGTTGTATTTGCAAGTTTTACAATTTACACTACGTTGTCCATCATGAATTGAGAAACAATGACATGCTGTCTAACTGTGTTGGATGGGTTCTAGTTTTCTTAACATTACATATACAGCAACAAGATTAACAATGTTTTCTTTCCAAGGACTAAACATGCATGTTGGTATAAGCGAATAGTTAATATTTATAGAAGAGTCAATTTATAGAAGAGTCAAGTTAATCCCATTTTCGAGCTCTGAATAGACTCATGAAGAAAATGTACTAATTGCTGTTGGTGGAACACCATTACCTCACCAGAAATCACTTAGAGCACAGGTTGTGTGTGTGCGCATGTGTGTGTGTGTTAATGAAGAAGCTGATTGGTTGAACTAAATGTTTTCATGGGAAAGTTTAAGCTTCCTTTACTGGTGTCGCTGCCTCTTGGGTTATCTTCTTTCTTCCTTCGGGCCAGCTCCAAGATCTCTTGCTTGTGTTTTCTTTGTATCTCCTCGTACATATGGCGAAAGGAATGGTAGAATTGATCAATCAAGCTTTTTAGCTCTTTACGGCTCTTCTCAAGTTCTGCCTCATGTACACCTATTATAATGGAGAAGAATAAATTAACTAGATGGTAAAAATATAGCTATAGATTTTTTTGGCAAATATACTAGTAATATAATGGGTCTTAAGTAACATCGCAGCTGGGAAAAAAAGTGAAAGGCTTTTGGAGGAGACAGGACAGGCAAAACGCTGATAAGTGGAATTTACCAGACAATGATATTATGACGTTATAGATAGACAAATGAACACAAACAATATAACGAAGAACAAAAAGCAAATCAAAGCTGCTTGAAAACACATACATCAAATGAAAATGACAAGATTTAAAAAGAAGGTAAGTTTCTCAAAACTGGTGTGGGGAAATCTGTTTATTTAGAACAGTTCAAAACAGGAATAATAATAAGAAAATAAAATCAAAGTTTAAAATTGGAATCTGGAAGACACTGCATGCGCATAATTATCAAAGATGAAAGATGAAAATCTTAGAGTGTGTCAGTACTGTTTACAGCAAAATTGAAAAATGTTGCAAACTCATTTCTTATTGCATTTTCATTGTTTTAAAACAACGAGTTAAAGGGACCACTTGTTAGCATTACTTAGACTCTCATAATATAAAGAATGAAAATTTGTTAGTAGTTCAAGTAAACGAACTGTTATTTAGTTTTGGTAGCCATTAACCGTACTAACATTCTTTACTTTTTCTTTGTTTCACGTAGATTACTTGATACAGCAAACCACAGACAAAGAATAGACACAAGACACTCAGGCTTGCATATAAAATACGCTTGAAGTAAGGACTGGTGCGATCAAAGAACAGAGACTCCTTGGACTGAACTTGGCTTTGTTCCTGTTAAAAAGTAATAATAATAATAATAATAATAATAATAATAATAATAATAATAATAACAATAATAGTAATAATGAAATGACGAGGTTTAAATGATGATAATGATAATGATAATGATAGTAATAATAATAGTGAGGATGATGATGATGATGATGATGATGATGATGATGATGATGATGATGATTTCCATATGATAAGAGATATCTTAGATTATTAATTGCATCGCATAACGTTTTTAGACAATTTTAATGCAATAAAATAATCAACAAGAATTGTACGAAAGAGGCACTCAATTCGCGATGTATGGCGACATTGCCTGGAATACTTGGTTCATTGTGTAGAAAACTCTGTAATGGTGAAATTTTCTAAAATCAAAGAAAGCAACAAGTCTGAAAGAAACCTCTTTCTCCTGGTTGTCTTCTAGAAATTTCGTCTGCAAATTATCAATTGCTATCATCTCTTCAAGTGCTGAGGCGAGGTTTAAGGCATCTCCTTGTAGAACAACTCCATGGTACATGTCCCCTGACAGTAACGCTGCAGCTTCAAACCATGAGCCATTGAACACGTCTTTTCGCAGTAAAGGAAGGTACATATCAACAACTGCATAGTCAACCTCGCCTTCCTTGAGAGACTGGGCTAGAGCCTCCACAGTTGGATATGTTGAGGCTTAAAATCATCAAAATAGATATAAAAAATCCGTTAAAATGGAGCAAACAAACAAGGAATTTTTCCAACTAACTGAGCAGGTCGCCAATGCCTTCAAAGTAACAAAGAATCAGCTAAAAGAAACTACAACGCGTAGGTTTTGGGCCAATATCTAGAGCTAGAATAGAGGCAGTCTATCTGACAGAGCCAGAGTAAATGTGGCCATGTTGTAGACGAATTACATTCCCTCCATTTGTAGTTAAGTAACCGCGCTTTCTTAGATTCTCGAGGATGCTGTGAACACAGAAAAAGCGTACCCTAACATTTATTGCAAAATGGGTGGATGTCGTCGCCAACAATGTCGGAGTTCACTCGGTTTAATGATAACTGGAATGATGATAACAAGAAAGACGATGATCTTTGAAGTGCAATATGCATATTGAAAAAGGCTTAGAAAAACAAAAACAAGCAAAAAACAGAACAATGTGTTAAGTAATAACATTTAATAAACTTTCTCGTACTTAGCTTCAACTTGCTGCTTAAAGTGCCCATAGACAGCTTTGCTACGGCCGAGTTGTTAATTGCTGCAGCCTGTGAAATTAAGTTCCAGACAATTTTGCATACTACGCTACTCATTTCCCTTATTACTCATATTGAATTATTTACCACTTATTCACGATGATACCGCCAAACACTTACAGCGGTTTTCTCTGACACGCGCCCTTCCGAACGGCCAAATGTGTTTTTAGTGGATGTCAATCATCTGTTTCTATGACAATTTTTTCGAATTCTCGTGCGCTGATTGGCTCGTGCTGATTGCACATGCAACGCAATCCTGTCTGGGGCCGGGGATAAACTGATTTTGCGAATCTGTTGTGCCCTCCGGTTCTTAAAATTTTTGTGACAGAACTAAAGCAATTCCGGAAATATTCGTTAAGGACACAATCGGCATTCTGTAAAATTTGACTTTTAATTTACTGAAATTCTCAGAAACCAACTGCGAAGCAAAAAGAAGAGGTTATTTGTGATGGTCTCACAGCGAAAATTTTTGAACGGCGAGAATCAGACGTTTGCTTATCGACCGTGAACTCAGAGAAGTAATTCAGTAGATTTCAGCACTTCTTCGAATAGAATAAAGGTCAGTTTCATACAAATTTGCTTCCGAAGCTTACTTTCGTTAAAACAAGTTTGCATTGCGTATTTGCAGGTGTTTTGAATGCATTTGTGAAGCCATTATTGATTCAATGAATAAACCTTTGCCTAGCGATTTGTTTTGGTACTTTTCAAGTAACAATTCAAAGTCTGCCATATTTTGCTTTCGGTTAGAAATACACAAAATCGTCAAAGCGTGGTTAATACTTCCCTCAAGATTTTTTCATTGTTTCACTCAGCGCTTAATTTACTGCCAAATTGTTTTTCATTCAACGTGCGCTCTTGAATTGTCATAGAAACAGTTGATTGACATCCATCAAAAACACATTTGGACGTTAGGAAAATATCCTTGAAGGGCGCGTGTTAGAGAAAACCGCTGTAACGTTTTGTAGTAACATATTTTCTTTGCCCGAGATAGCTTTTAAAATCGAATTATGCTTTCGCGAGTCCTTTCATTTCTGTCCGATACAAAATAACCAAAAAAGCGGCAAACTATGGAAGCTGAACAAACCTAACATCATACATAAGGCAAAAATGATTGAGTTAGTACAATAGAGCGATTTTCAAATGAGTGTCGAAAAACCAAAACCAAAGTAATTGCTCTAACCAATCACAAGAGGAACAAAAAAACAAAATGAACCAATCAAAAATTGAAGCAAATGTACGGGAAAACGCGAGCGAGCAAGTCACGATTGGTTTTGGTTTTACTTCTGATTGGTTAAGAAAGTGGCGTGAGCTTTTTTAGCCAGCCCGAGAGCAATTGTAAACGACATTGCTTTCCTTTATTCTCTGGCAGATTACAAGTTTTATAGTCGTCATTTAGACAGTTTAAGCGCGTGCATTTTGACAGTTTTTTGCCCTGTATAGAGCGAGTCCCCTTAGAGCAACGATAGCCATATCACCCGGGCAGCGGCAGCCATGCATAGCTATTTCGTGAGCATGACTTAGCCGTTGGGCCACTGTACGACTCAGAAGCCGAGTTACACTCAAGGCGGGTTGAAAAGCATGCAGTTAAGCGCCAGCTCCACACTAGAAATGTGGTTTTAGTTGGCTGGGGACCGCAAGCAGTCCTCCTACAGCATTCGTGTGGAGAAGTAAATCAGCTTTTTGCCAACCAGTAGTGTGTCCAAAGCTGCCACTGTCTTGGTAGAAATTAAAGTTTATCAGACTCAGTATGTTGTACTAAGCGTTTTAAGCTCCATTATTTTTGACGTGGTCGTGCATTTTTTGCCGCTCTCTGCTTACTTGAAAACAAAAGGATTAAGCCAGACAAACGCTTGTTCTTAAATTCCTTGGGGAGCAGTGATTGTGCATGTGGTAGCCTCTTTAACAAAGCCGAGTTATTATTTTTTATTCAAACCATCTCTAAAAGGCGTACTAAAAGTAAAGACAAAACAACATTTTATCTGTCACAAACCTTATTCCTCCCACTTTTGGGGACTGTCATCGTCGTCTGCATCACTGTCACGGTTAAAACTGAGGAAATTGTACCCATCAAAAATGAAAACCACACAAGGCTGCCAAGCAACCACACAATGGCAAAAGCACGGGCACGGATCGACTTGGGACATCGATCTCCGTAACTGTAGAAAATTAAGACAAACAAGGGACATAAAATAATAAAGCAAAAAAAAAAAAAGAGGAAAAGGATCTAGCAATGGAAAAAAGTAATCCGGCAAACCAGAAAAACCATGTCTCCTCGATAAAAAGATAAAAGATAGGAAAAGGAATCACTCATGGTGGTGAGGACTCGTAGAACACATTTGAAAAAATTACTGGTTGTAGAATTTTGCCTGGTAACAAAGACTTAACAGTAACGACCAGACTCCTTTTTTCTTGTGTTTGATAAGCTTATGCACGACTCTATTCTTCGAGTAGTTGATACATATACCTACCCCACGGTCGTCATGGTGATAAAAGCCCACCAGAATCCCTCATAAGCTCCTTTAAAGAAATTTCTAGGCAGCTCATCAGGGTTTTCTTTAGTATCCTGAAAGAAATGATGGTAAAGGCACCACGGAAATTGACGAGAAATGACAAAAAATAGTCTTATCTGTGCTGTCGCAGGAACAAATCCCATCGTCAATTAACTTGATTTTTTAAAAATTACCGACAAACATTTGTCTCAAAACTGACAATCCTGTATAGTTAGGCATCACAAAACGTATGTTTCCATATGTTTTAAAGTTTTATAAAAAGGGAGGGGATGTCCTGCTGACTAAAGACAATATATACACATCCTAGCGTGCCAATTAAATGCGAAAAGAAAGTGAAATAACGTACCAGAAACCAGATTATGACGCCCACTGCATACATTAATAACACAGTCATAATTATTACTGGCCACGTATCGAAGAGGGAACCAGTCATGACCTGCTCATAGTATTGCTGAATAGAGTTATCACCTCGCCGCTTCAACACCGCTACTCCAGGTACTTCCAATACAGCCACAAACTTGCTCAAACTTCTTGCTCTTAGGTTTGTTAAAGAAACTGGGAAACGAACACTTGATTCTTCATTGTCATTGGTGGAAAAAATCAGCTCTGTTTCTCCATGCTCCTTGCAAAAGCCACATGTTTTCTTGATAACGTCAGCTATGACTTGGGTTATTCCTCCAGGTCCATTTTTATCTAGTGATGACGGGCTTACGGATGTTGACAAGTATTTGGGACAATGACATGTTTCTGCCACGTAGGAGTAACAATACAGTTAGATTATAAATCAGAGTTTTAAGAAATTATAAAATAACATGCAGTAAGAAGTTAGTATGCCATAAGGTGAGTGAAAAACACGCAAGGCTGATTTCTGTAGCAGGAGTAGCGTGGCCTGATTAATTATCGCACTGTCTGGAATTCTTCATTGCTGCAGGTTACCGCAAACACAATAGCTAGGATTATAAACAAACCTAGCCTGTTCCAGGCTTCAAGATAGTCGGAAAAGCGGATGAGAAAACCAATTGGCGCGAAGAACACGTGGGGGCTGGGGAGAAACTAGGCGTATAGTCGGAAAAGCGGATGAGAAAACCAGCTGGTGCGAAAAACGCGTGGGGGCTGGGGAGAGACTAGGCTGCTCGCCCACTTTTTCGCTCGTCTCCACTGACAGAGAGCCTGGTGCAGGCTAAAACAAACCTTTATTTTCTCCGTTCATCGGGAAAGCAGTGAGTTATGCAATTTAACGTTAAATAAGCTGAGTTATCAGCTGACAAACTGAGAAAGTGTTGCGCACAAAAACATAGCATTGCGAGCGAAGTGGGTTAGAGGAGATGGTTTTTAGAACGTGCGTTTATAGAGTGCTATTCTTAGAAACGCCCAAGCTATACCAGACCTTCGCCGAGGAAACATGGTCACTGACCTAAAAGAGTTCTGGAGAGTAGGCCAATGGAAATAGAAATAAAAGAGTGAACCTGACAAAAAGAACGGTAAGATGACCGTCTGAAGTGAAGCACTCTCGCGAGCATACTTTGTAGAGAGCGAGTCAAGTTCGAGTCTTAATCGCTGCCTAGCTTTCACGTGTAGGCGGATCCTTGCTTATGTCGGCAGTCTATGATCTAAGCATTATCATAAATTATCGAAAATTTTATAGTTAGCTTGGCAATGAAAACACAAAAAATTAGTAAATTAGTAAAAATAGCAAATATGAGAGGAGAACTTCGAAAATTGAAGGAGGTATCCCTTTTTGAAAAAGGTCAAATTTACAGACTTTTGTATGGCTGGGTGCCACCCAGCCATATAAACCTCTGTAAATGTTTGAAATTTTGAAAGCATCATTTGAACCCGGTTTCCATCCTTTTTCTTTCCAACGTCGCATGTCAACTAAATGTTATATGCTCTTTCTAGTTATAATCTTTGTTTGTTTATCGGATGAATTTCAATTTTCAAGATGTAAACAATGACGTCAGCAAAGGATCCGCCTGCACATATGATCGCTACGATCATTGATTTTTTCATTCTCTCATCGAGTGATCGTTGGTGATGATGGGGTCAACAGCCTTAAATAATTGAAATAAGCGTATTCGATATTTAGGCCAAATACTGAGATTAGCCAAAACTTGTCCTTGCTCCCTCACTTTGAACAAAGATGATTGACGAAGTGAATTGTGGGGAGCTTTACGGCAACCAACGATGATGTTGTCAGCCGATGTTAAGAGAATATTTGCTTGCCGGATTACTTACGTAGACTATTTGTACAAAACGAAAAACAAACCTGCACTTAAAACTAAGTGATTTTACAGCGACAAATTCTGCTTACCAGCAGTAACTGGATCACTGTAATGTCCTACTCCCTTGGAGCTGTAGGAAGCCATCCGAATCTGATACGTTGTGAATATTGAAAGATTTTGAATTACTAAAGACGTCTGTGAGGCATTTTCTATCTGCCCGAACACCTCGAATGGGTCGTTAGTTGGCTCAGAGGTCAGTGGGATTTCTTTAAGATGCAGCTTGTATCCAGTCACAATTCCTTGTGAATCAGGAAGCAGTCCCCATGTTACCTTGACGGCCGTTGGACTGTAAAACCTTTGGACGACTGGTTGTGGTGTTCCAGTGAGAGCTAGAAAATATAAAACGTATCTTTTGTATTGTTCATCAGGCATTATTTGAACTTATCAAGTATAACACAGAAACCCAAACTAAGGATACTAAAGACAGTCAGCGAATACATTTTAAGGTCTTTCCGGGAGGCTTTGGAGAGACTTTGTCACTGACTAAATGAATTAACGTGTGTACTTTTCTGACATATCGCACTCTTTCACTTTTTACTTTGCTACTACATTTGACACGTTAGCTTCACACAGGAAGAAAACTTAGAAAAGTGGCAAAAATGAAACTTCCATAAACAGAAAATTGTGCAAAAATGTCAGTTCGGTGGCAGGTTTATTCCAGCAACCTTTTGTCTTGCGTTGTTATCCTGGTTTGCATACTGCCAAATCATCATCATCATCATCATCATCATCATCATCATCATCATCATCATCATCATCTTCATCATTGTCATCGTCGTCGTCGTCTTCCTCCATCATCATTATCGTCATCGTCTTTAACACCGTCACCATCGTCATAATATCATCATCATAGTGAAAAAATCATCCCTCTTCTTAAAACATGTTTTTCACCTTAGGGTAAAATTGTAAACCATGGATGTTAAAATTTAAAACTATTACTCACTGCCTTTATCGGTAGTCACAAAGAAGCAGTCACTTTTGTTACCATCTCCAATTCTTGTGAAACCAGCTAACTGTATGCAGTACTCTGTAGACGCTTCAAGACTCAATAGCTCGACATTGAACTGACTGATATTTAGGACGTGGCTGTATGAAATGGAAGGATCAATAGTCTCCCAATAAAACACTCTATAGCCTAAAAGTATTCCAGGGATGAATGCGGATGGTATGGCAGCCCACTGAACGTAGACACTTGTGGAGCTTGTGTTGTAGGCCGATATATTCAAAGGAGGGTGACTGGGGACTGTGAAAGAATGTTAAAAGCCAATAAAATCATAGATAGTAACTACGACTACGTCGGTCCTACTCTGGTTTTACCTATGAAAAGACTGAGGAAAAGGAAACCGAGTAATAGCACGTTCAAATCTCTCTGGAATGGCTCGTAGTCGTTTATCCGACTACCACGTTAATTTCAAGGACTGCAAGAACTTCGTTGCTTCGTCGCATGAAGTTGATGCGACCTCATATACACGAAATAACATTTCTACGCCATACGAGTAAAACTTTAGAATCACTCACTTTGTGTTACAGTAATTAAAAACATAGTCCAATCACAACCGATTTCAAGTGAGGAGAGTTTGGAACATGTTCTTTTTCCTAAGTTATATATATAGAAGGCAAAAGCCGCGTTCATACCATCCTCGTTAGTGCTTATACAGACTTTCTTGGTTTCGTTTCCTACTCCTATTCTGTTGAAAGCCAAAGCCCATACACAATAGTTAGCAAATTTCTCCAATCCCACGAGATCCGAGCTGAGGGAATTGCCTTCTGCGTATTGATCTCCATCTTGAATGCTCCGAGCCACGCGATGTTTGTGAGCGGATTTTTGGTAGAATATGCGGTATCCCAGAACAATTCCTCGCCTGTGTTCAAGCGGTAATGGATCCCAAGTTACCCGGATGCTTGTAGAGCTGGTGTTAAAGGCTGAAAAATTCTGAGGAGGTGCTGTTGGAGCTGAAAGGCAATACACGCCTCAAACTCAGTTTAGAATAAATATAGTGAGGTACTGTATATAAGAGTATTTAGAAAACAAAAGAAAATGAGACGAAAACAGAAAGAAAATGACACAAAAAAAGCCGAAGCAAATAAAAAGCTTCTGCAGCAGAACTCATCAGAAACACCGCTTAAACCTTTCACTAGCGAATGCCACCGCAAACCGCAACTTGGAGCCACTAATGCATTTTTTTTCTGGCCGCTATCCAAGCAAATCTCAGCAAAAAAATCTTTTGTGACACAAACTTCTCTGCATTAAACATTGAGGAAAGTGGAAACCGTTCGCACAAAGTAGAAATGGGTAGAACACAGGCGAACTGTTTCTTTTGGTTTTTTTTGGATAACTCTAGCCCTAACTTTATTTGAACGGTTCTCATTGGAATCACTCAAAGGCATCCGAAGGCATTCCCTGTAAGGTTTTCTGTACTGCATCAGTTCATAGACAAGAAAAATCTTGGTCATTAAAAGTAGTGATGACGTCACAAAAGGTATAAGGGGCAATGAACCCTCCTGGCCGGTATAGCGTAAATATCAGCACGTATTAATCACAAAAGGTGATGAGATGAACAAGCAGCTGCCTTAATGTATATTAGCAAAACCTAAGAATTGATCCTGGCTTCTGGGCAGTACCCCTGCCGGTCAGAGCGGAGGAACTGAGGCTAAGTCGTCTGGACATTCACCAACAAAACATTAAACAGCACTCACAAAATGTCATCATAAATGTGAAAAGTAGTTTGTGTGACTTATCCAAGCTTAGATAACCCAGTAAATTATGTGACAGGTCAAAGGTGAATGGAAAACAAACCAGGTGGTAGGTACTTAGCGCACAGGTTCGCTGTCACTACAGTTAATGATTAACTAAATAAATTTCGTATTCAGTATACTGCCATTAGACAGAATCATTTCTTTCCACGCATTTCACAATTATACTAAAAACAAAAAGAGCAAATAAATAAAATGGCAATTAGCAGTGGCACATCCACGGAGACTTTTAGCTCTTCGTCTATGTATCCAGAACGAATTGTGATTTGGAAATGTTGGTTTGTGAGGAGAGGGGAAAACCGTAGTATCCAGAGAAAAACCTCTTTGAGCAAGGACGAGAACCAACAATAAACTCAACTACATATGAGGCGGAGTCCGAGATTGGAACCACATTGGTGGCCCAGTTCGACGCATGAAAAGTTTGAACTAGGCCTTAAGCTTTAAGGCACGCGCAAATTGCATCGTTTCGAGTATAAACGCAACGTTTACATGGGTTTACCTTCTTCATCTGTGGTGGTGAAGAGACACTGACTTCTGTTACTAACGCTGTTGTTTGTGAAAGAGGCAAGCTCGATGCAGTAGTTTGTAAATACTTTCAAATTCGTCAGTTCTGTTGTGTAATTCAGTGAACACAGTACATTATTCACCACCTGATCGGAATCATGTTCTCTGTAACTCACTTTGTACCCTGTGATATTGAGGTCGCTTTGGCCATTTGGAGGCTGAGTGGGTTCCCACGTGACAACGATAGATGACGAACTCGTGTTAAAGGCAATGTACGATGGAGGTTCTGAGGAGAGAACAACGATTTAGACCCGGTTATTAACATAATTAGTGTATCCAGTGTTTAGGAAAACCCGAGGTTTTGTTTTGTTAAATGGGTAATTTTTTTAATAAATAAAAGTTATTTATTAACTTTTGCCATTTCTTGTCTTGCCCTATGCCGTGTTATCATATTTCATTTCATCTCATTTCATCCGGCTTATCCTATCCTATCCCACCCCATCCGTTCTCATCCCATCCCATCCCATCCCATCCCATCCCATCCCATCCCCTCCCATCCCATCCCATGTCATTCCAAGGCATTAGTCGTATATCATCTCATCTCATCTCATCTCATGTCACGCTTTGGAAGCTAAGCGAGGAAAGCCATCGGCGTCAACAATTAAGCGTGTGCAAACTGAAGAAAATGATAGTAAAATAAACTTTGTTTTTTGCTGTCATGTGCACCTAAAATGCTTTTACGCTTTTTAAATCTAAACACTTGCAAGTGATCCTTACATTTCTTTGGCAACCAATATTAGTTTAAAATTGTTTGTTGAAGTTTCCAAAAGTGCAAATTGATTTCCCGATAGGGAACAGGAAATACTGAATCTTAATGACATCGAGAAACTTCCAATTGAAAAATCATTGTCTAAGCGACAGCATGTAGCATTTTGAACAGATCTCAATTCACTCAACTTGTAATGATTACAAGTATTAGTGATAAACAATTCCCAAAGACTAAATTAAGATAAATTTCACAAAAGTATGAAGCTATAATACTTAAATGATTTGCGCTGTTTTACATGCTAGTGGAAAAATCCTTAGAAGGAAAGAAAGGATATAAAAATTACAGAGAAATATAACTGAACTAAACACTGTCATAAGCGAATGGTTTGAAGTGAGACAATTTTTAAGCGGATGGTAAATAAAGTGACATTGATATGCTGCGACATTGAACAAGTAAATGATGTCATCGAACTACAAAAAACTGTTAACGTAGAATAACTACTTTCCAAAATCTCTTTTTGTTGCTCCTAGTTGTGTGTTGCTTTCTCTTTGTTCATAAATGATTTAGGGTATTTCATACAGTCGCAACAGAGTTAATTTTTCGGTAGAGTATACTAGCTTCGTTTCAGTTTACTCTCCGTTTTTGCCACAAAAGTTTTGTAACTGGCTACATCCTTGTATCTGGCGACGGTTTATTATGGCAAAGGTTTTAGCAACGTTGCAATGCCAGCGTTTTAGATGTGTCTCCACAGAGCAATTAACCTTTCGGAAAACCTGTCTGGTAATTTTACATCGACACAATGCACGCGAAATTTGAAATCTTCTTTAACTCATGGTCTTACTATGTAGTCGACTCTCTGTTAACCGGTGGCTTACCAAGTAACGAGCCGAATACCAATCCGTTTACCCACAGAATAACCTGGATAGAAAGGAAGAAACTTATTTGCAGCAACGTCATGTTGTTTTCTCCTTTATCATTCTAGCGTGTTACCGCCGATTGATGATGATATGCGAGCTATTATGTGCCTTTTAAAGTTCTGTGTTTATTACCTTTCAATAAACACCTGGCCTCATAACTGCAGGGCATACTTGTCTAAAGAAAATATGTTTTATCTAACGCATTCCTTTTACGCTTAATTTCAGTTGAATATTTCTATCCGGGTCATTTCTAGTAATTTATGCCTAAAAGTTTGTGAAATGGATTTAGATGTTTTGCTTTTTTATGTTACAGCAATCATCCCCTTCCTGGCAAATTCTTTAGAAATTGCGAAACCAATTTTTTGACATGTACTTTCTTAAATGAAGTTTTGCACACACTCCATTAATTATTTAAGAGCCGTTTTAGATGTTGTCAAGACTACTCGGCACAGTGACTACCCCGGAGGCCACGTTAAAAAAAAAAAAAAAAAAAAAACCTTTGGTTAACCTCCGATCAAAAACGAAAGAGGTAGATAGGAATCTAGAATAAAACGATATGTTGCTATTTAAGACGATTTCCGCTCAACGTTCGAGCAGTAAGTGCAAAAATTAAGTTACCAAAAAAATACTTGCAGCACTGTCACATTTTGAGAACAGATAAGAAGAACTTATCGTTACTTTTGC
>Ga0126336_10000599_pt1 | contig 15544 bp, 12 predicted proteins | sample SidCmetagenome_FD_92530 | JGI IMG/M metagenome (GOLD analysis project Ga0126336, IMG submission 92530) | Coral microbial communities from El Islote,Puerto Morelos, Mexico - Siderastrea C C metagenome | ecosystem: Host-associated > Invertebrates > Cnidaria > Coral | place: El Islote,Puerto...
CTAGATAAAGCGAGAACATTTCACATTCCTTTCAAATAGAAGAAACTCTTTTATCAATAGCTTTTATTTCTTTGTTATCCTCGCACGGGATGGATATTCATTTCAATTTTCAAAATACATGAACTGCCATGAAAACAAAATGTACTGCAGCTAGCTGAGGTGTCGACTGCGGCTAACAGATCTGATTTACAAAGTTTCTGTTCGCAAACCATTCTTTCTCCTCCTTTTCTGCAATTCCAGGGATTTATAGCTTATGGAAAAAGCCAAAGTGTTGTTCTTAGGCATCGAAGGCTTTGAAGCTTTCGCTTTAGCGTCGCTACCGGCACTGCAAAGCGAGTCCCGTCGTCGCATTTAAAGACCAAAACATTTCAGCGCGTGAAGAACCTGAAGACGCGCTCCGTAATGAAGTAAAATGTCGGCGAATAAGCTTGACCAGTATTTCAATCTATTGGATATCTTTTGCTTTACTAGTGCGATAACCAAGAAGGTCCTTGAATAATGATTTCTTTCATAAGCTTGTCTGTTTTGGTACTGCCATGCGAAGAAGAGCATAAACCGCTTAGAGTCCTGGCGTTGTCTCGCACATTTCACGAGAAAAATAGCAAACAACCACAAAATAACCGGACAGATGTAACTGCTATTAATTTTTTAAGGCCAAGAAAGTAAATAAAGGCCCAAGCTGGCCGTATTGGTGCGGATGTAGCCAGATTTAAATTCACTGTGAAAAAATCCTGATTTTAGATGGCATAGAAAATGGCGGATTTCTCACTCGATGCGCGCAAAGCTCTGTGGATGACTAGGATCCTTTAAGGAAGGGACTTCCAATTCCCTGGAAGTTTTTAAGGGAAAAATAAAGTCGCACTCTATCTGTATTCCCCCAAAGTCTGGTTTTCATTAGCGCCCAGCAGCATGCACCATTACAAAATGTAAGCAGGAGCATAACAGCAGATTTGTGTTGACAAGAAGGAGGGTTCGTCGCAGGCATGATGTTGATAGCTTTCAGAACTTGTCCTTGAGCCCGAGGTTATAAATATGTTGCGGTGATGCCTCTGTATTTTTACTATCCTCATGTTCTTCAGGGAACTTTAGCTGTGGTGCTGGCTTGACCTTTTTTATTAATCATATTAAATGGTGACTTCTCAGAACGTACTATCTTAGCACGAAATGTACCGCTTATAACAAATTTCTAATTTCTGAAATCGAGAACCTAAGCTCACACTTTTTGGATGCCAGGCTGCAGTCTAAGGTGTTCAGACCTGTCACGTTGGCTTAAAGTTAGCGTTTAGTTGGAGATATTCTTTTTTTCCCAGGGATTTGTCTGATAATTCCATTAAATTTCTACCCGACGAGGTGTTTTCACAACTAGAGAATCTGATAGATCTGTAAGTAAAAAGGAGCTTACCTAAGTGAGTATAACAACTGTAACAATGATACTAATATTATGCTTAGTCTCACAGAAGGCTAAACTTATCCAAGCTTTAGTGTTTTCAGTGTTAAAGGAGACAAGGTATTAAAAAAGACGAAATGTAAGAGTAAAACCAACTGCTTTTGCATTGCTCAAATTATTGCTTGCGTCTGTTGTCCTCGTTGTATACATCCATATACTTAATCATGAGTATACGAAAATTGCCTTTGGATGGAAAAACATAGTGTTTACTTGTAAACACAGCTTTCCAGCCGAGAACACTTAACAGTCCTGAAGTGCAGATACTCTATATCAACCAAGTCAGCTTGTCCAGAATTAAAATGGATGTAAATTTGTAGATGAACCTATAGTAAAACAATTTTTGTGCTTAGGCCTACTCCTATTGACTTCAACGTTAGAATTCTTTACAGATTCGACTTTGGATACCTATTGGCCACTTGCTGGTTGACGTAATCAGTGATTAAATGAAAGCGAAACATTAAGAAACATAGCTGAATGATCACGCAAAAGAAAAACATTACGTTTCGAGTTATGTTGTTGTGGAGTTAACTTATTGTAGTAGTTATCTTTATTATAGAGACTTGTCTTCAAACGCTATAGAAATACTACCTGCAGGAGTGTTTGCTAACCAGAGAGATTTACTTTACTTGTGAGTAAAACGTAACCGGTCCAGCACATGGTTCAGTTTATTTCTAGACTGATAGATATTCACTTAAGGTTGTAATGGATAGGTGTTACCTGCCGCGTTTGCTACTTGTCACTTTGAAATTTGACTACCAGCGTTAAATAGTGTCAGCAACTGGTTCATGGGCAGGGTTAGCTGCAACCTGCAGCAGCAGCTCAATCGACGTTATCAACACTTTGGAAGGGTTGAGCAACTTCAGCTTGGTCTGGCATCAGGGACAACAGGAACATGGTCAGCCATGGGACAACGATGCAGCGAAGCAGCGGACCACAAAAGCGAAAAGACTAAATGAAGTATTGTAAAGAGGGAAGAACCTTATATAATGGACGCATACTACAGAGACACGTGATGAATTGCTACAGACTACAGAAAGTTTCACAAGGGTGACGTAATCACAGTTCTAAGACAATTTTATGCGGAGCCCCTAGAAGGAATACTGTTAACTTTTGCTTGATTAGCCCTCGATGAGAATACCCAGAGAAACTGTCTTGTACCTGTTATATTTAACAAATAAAGAAGGTAAAACCCATGTGTTATTTACCAAATGGAGGATGGTGTTCCATGTTTTCTAAGAAAATAATGCACCCTTGAGGTCTAGAAAAACTGCTTGCTGATGCACGAGCGAAATGCGAGTGCGTTCAGCATTTTTTCTAGACCTTAGAAGTGTATAATTTTCTTAGAAAACTTAGGAACACCGTCTTCTATTTAGTTTAGAATATAGCATTAAAACTAAGACTTGTAAGTCTAGGTAGTTAAGCTGCCCAATGCAGACAGTGAAAATGCTGACGGCCGTTTACAAGGACAGTCAACTGCTAATGCGAATAAAGACCGCTAAAACTAGCAATATTACGATCCTTAGAAATTTTCTGAAAGTTTAAAAAACAAATTTGAACCGTTGATTTATAACTTAGAAAAGTTGTTAATCACTGAAATGTTGTTAGCTTCTTTCTACAGGATTTAGCTGGATAAATTAAGATTAATTTGGTCGTGGCTTCGTTTTTTGTAAATCTTGACTATACACTGACTAAAAGCTGATCTATTTTGTAGAGTAATCGGATTATTTTTTCTTACCTCGAGCACTTCGGAAATTTATGGTGGTTTATTATAAATCGCCGTAGTTTTCTGTTGACAAAGTCTCTGGTTTGCTCTATTTACAGCTCCTTTGTATCCAAACTTCATTTTTTCCTGCTCATGTCGCTTTGTAAAACACGGTTAATAACTTCTTCCTCAAAACATGTTTAACACAGGTATGAAAATTCCAATAAGAAAAACAGGAGAACTCAAAGCTTAAGTTTGAAAACACTCCGTGCTCTCGGTATTTTCGCGCGCTTTTGAATGAAGTTGAACCCGATGCCAAGCCACATTCGGGACACATATGCTCTATACTTTCCAGCTGTACATCTGTAAAAAAAGATGCACGTTCAGATCCAATGGTGCGTATATAGCAGCATATTCGAAATTTTTATAGAACACGCCGACATTTGATTAGGAAGACAAAAAGCTAACGGAAGACAGATCGGCGTCGCATTGCTCAATTTTGGTTTTGCATATATTGCACATCCTTCTTGTGTACATGCGTGCGCTTAATCTAAACAGTTGTATGTGAAAACTGCCTTCAGGTGGGTAGGTAAAACTAGACCTCTGACAAGACATTTAAGGCATTTAACCGTCTAAGGCATTTAACCGTCCTTAAAAACAGTCTACTGATGTCAACCAAGGGAGCTCGTCTAGAATTAAAATACATCTGAGTATTTTGTTGAAGCCTACTCCTAGGGATCCTCAAGTTACTTTTTGCATTGGTAATATTTTTCTTTTGTAGAAGCTTGCCTTCAAATGCTATAGAAGTACTACCTAAAGGAGTGTTTGCCAAACAGAGATATTTGCGTTACATGTAAGTAGAATGTAAGCTCTTCAGCACGTACTGCAGTAATATTTCTTGAATAGACAATCATGATCACTTATGGTCACATTTGCTTTCCTGAAATTTGGCCCTCAGAGTCAAATAGTGTGAAATGTTTATTTGTCTTCAATCATATATCCCGTAATACCACTTCGATTTTCAATACTACCTCATCCGCCTCTTATCCTGTACTGGCCTGTCACAGCAAGTCTCCAACAACTATAAAATTAATTGGTATCCCTTAAGTCGCAATAAACGTAAGACATAACAAAGATCTCATAAGCTTAAAAACTAAAATAAACGTTGGAAGCAGGTTCCTATTGAAGCAACCTTTATTGCTCAAATACACTTTACGACTTCTTTTAGTTCATGCAAATTCACTTTCACTTGCTTCTTGGTGTACTGGTTTTCGTCAGTACACGTGTGTACTGGTTTTCGCCATTTTACTGGTGTACTGGTTTTCGCCATTTAAAAGTACGATGAATAGTTTCTCCCTTTTTCTTCTCAAATTATGTCAGGCACATCAGTCGATTAAAAAATAAATATCACCCACTGACGACTTTGTTGTCATTGAGCATTTCAGTTCTGGTATTTCTCCTGTAAATATGGAAAACCAACGATGTATAATAGTTGGAAAATTTATCCTTCAGGCCAAGACGGGCTTTCGTCACATTTGACGTCATTTTCATGTTATTTTCAACAAAACTACCAAATGCAAGAATTATCACTTCCGTGCGATCCGGAGTGTGTGTTAGGAGATCAAGCTGGATCGACCTGGATCATGTAAAGAAGCCTTACCACTCCATCCCTTATCGACTGGACAATGTTATCAAATGAAGGGCCATTTCACCAAAATTTGTGATCATTTGATTACAAAATTTGAATAGAAAATTTGATAGATTTGAAGTAAACTATGCAAAAGTTAGTGCACGGAAGAGCTTGACTGTACATGTAGGTAAATGTATCTGTGTACACATATTTATCTATCGTGTCTATGTATATATATATTTTAATTCTCTGATATTTCTTTACAGAAATCTCAGCTCCAACAACATTCGAAATCTTAGCCATGACATATTTTCCACCCTTAAACATTTAAGGCGACTGTACGTTTATGTGTGTTTTTTTCAAAAGTTACAATAATGAATGCTAATTTAGATTTTAACTTTTTTATTGTTACCGATCAATAGAATTAACGCCTTTCAACCACGTCAATGCTATTTGCTAGTGCACAAGCAATTATGTTGACTTGTTTGAGTGGGCAGAGGCCTTTGCTCTTCTTTGGATTACTGAAGTCACGTTTTTATTTAAAATAATATCTATAGCTAGGCTAAGCTAATAGCAGAGATCCTAAGCAACAAAAAACACGAACATTGAAAGTAACAAGACAAACCAATGAAAACAAATTCTTAGGCGCCATCTGCTAAAATTCATGTCTTTTATTATAACATGCGTCCCGTCAAGATGATGATGAATTTGGTGAATATTAGAAATTATTGCAAAACGTTTGGTTGGCAGTTTTCCGAAAAGAGAGGCATAACGACAGCAGGTCATATGTGACAGAACATCGGTTGGGACTCCCACAAGTAAAGTGTTGACCTAACTTTGGGAGGGGTGGGCAACGGGTGGAAAGGTGTCTATTTGAATATCACTGAGGAAACTCGCAATGCTTACTTGAAGTCTTGGTCAGGAGATGGATAACGGCTGAAAGGACATCATATGTTTATCTGGGTTTTAGCTGTTTTATAAACAAAGAGTACTTCTTTATTTCACGATGTGCACAAGCCCCCAACGTTGATTTGTAAGCATCTAAAAAATCTAAAAAACTAGAATACCGAGCAAAAAAAGAATATAATAATAAGACCATTATTTCATTTATTTGTTATTAACATTTCAGTGTAAACATGAGGCAAGAAACAGGCGAACGCAATATCGTACTCACGTGCACTACGTAAGCTCCATAGCTTGTGTCAGCAGATCGTGTCAGCATTTTCGGGAATCAAGAGAAACAGGACCGTCCAGCTTTTCCTAGAATTCTTTTGATCAGCGGACTGGTTGCCTAGACACCGCCGCTGACCAAAAAGCCCGAGGTTTCTGAAAACCACACTATTCCTTACATTTCCCTCCTAAATAAAGTTTTCCACCCCCACGAACACCGCTGCCTCCGTACCAAACACAAACAAACAAACAAACAAAGTCTGAAAAACGATGACAAAGATGCGGACGCCTACTGCGTACTGCGTCCGCACGATGAGATAATATGAAAATCACATGAATACATCCTAAGTCGTTTTATGGGCAGAAATGTCCAGTGCCATACTGTGAAGCACGCTTTGGAGGACGATTTTTCGGCCTGACTCTTTGACTCTTTTAACATGGGAGGGCTCTTTCCTTTGCCTCCCTCGAAGCTGTCAGTTTATAGGATTCGTCACCAACTGCAAGGTTCCTGCAAAACTCCAACGCTAGCAAGACAGAAAACTCGTTTAATTAAACACAAGGAATTTGCACTTTTGACTTCGTACATGGCGTGCACACGTTTATCACTTTGCAATCAACTACTGATTCTGGATTCCGGATTCCACATTGCTTACCTAAACTTAAAATCAGTAGCGTTGAAGTCATCCATCCATCCATCCATCCAGCCAGCCAGCCAGCCATCGACGATCGGTCGGTGGGTCAGTCAGTCAGTCAGTCCGTCAGTCAGTCAGTCAGTCAGTCAGTCCGTCCGTCCGTCAGTCAGTCCGTCAGTCAGTCAGTCAGTCAGTCAGTCAGTCAGTCAGTCAGTCAGTCAGTTAATCAGTTCGTTCCCTCGTTCAGTGGTTGGTTGATTGTAATTTTGGATCGATGAAATGTCATCAACTCTTTAAAAAGACTTGTTACCTTTTGCATAGGGATTTGTCTTCCAATGCTATTCAGATATTGCCTGACGGAGTGTTTGCCAACCAAACAAATCTGCTTTACCTGTAAGTAAAAGCAGCCTCTCTGGCACAGAGCACCGTAACACCGTGATAGCATCTCTCCACTATCTCTAATTACTGTACAATCATCAAAAAGACAGAAATTTGTACTGGACATAGTGAAAAACGCCTTTTAAATTAAAGCCAAGGAGTAGTTAATGACAACTGCAGTCCATGGGCAGCCATTGTATTAGTTACGGCCTGGCTACAAGGTGAAATTCTTTTTTTCAACATCGTATTATTGTTTAGCCACCTTTATCAACGCTGTATTTTTACATAAGCAAAAATGGTCTGGTTGGTTGGATCTAGAGCAAACATTTTTACGGAAAATGGTCAGTTGCGAACAAAGTTTTATCATTTGAACACTGCGGGGCGAACACAATAGTGGAGAACGATATTTTATTGTTAAACCCAAGCCAGACGAGGGCAATGATTAAATTTATCAAAGAGGTACAATTACACGGGATTTCAGTTTGGTGGGACGTTAGGCGGGGGAGGGGGTAACATTTTTTGCAGTTACATGAAAGATTTCAGCCCAGGCTGCAACTCTATGTAATCCGAAACCCTTTTTGAGGAAGGATTCGCAAAGCAGGGATAAAGTTGCAGCTCCCTTCTCCCAAAACGGGGCTGAAATTTCAGTCTTGCCTGAAATCCTTTGTGTAATCCGGAAGTATGGAGTACCGAGGAAGGAGGTAGCAGCCTCATAACGCACGTACCAAAAGCTTTCCATTTCTTAGCTACTGTAAGCGTTAACTTTGTAATGTTTTCTCGCATGTGCTTTATAATTAACATACCGTTTTAAGCATAGTTCAGTTCAGTTTGTTAGCCTTCTTGCACTAGGTTCAAGTTTCTCGTACTTGTCTGCACTCTACCGAGGATGTCAGGCTGTCCAAGCCCCTTTGATACCGCAACTTCCTCTTTAAAACAAAGGAAATTTAGCTTTTGTGTAAATGACTCAATTTTTTTCTGGTTTTGTTATTCATTTCATGTACTTATTTTGTCCTTTTTAATCTGGTCTATTTTATAGGGATTTGAGCGCCAACAACATTGAAAAGCTTGAGAAAGATGTGTTTTCTTCTCTCAGATTATTATGGGAATTGTACGTTTTTTAACCTGTGAAGTAACTAGTGATCTTCCTAATTGCAGTGCCCAATTGTAGCCTCCTTTATGAACAATTACATTTTAGCTATACCGTCTTTTTACTGGTCTGTTTAGAACTACCTATGCCTGTGCTTAACTCATTGGAACCTATCTGAACAACTTTGTACTAGTGGTTTTCGGCTATGGGGAGTTCAGCCGCAGGAATATAAGGCGTTACTGTTAAGGTCGAGATGTTGAACTCGTTTGGCCATTGGATGATGTTGAAAGTTTGATGCCGTCAAACCCACTATTCAACAGCATTCAACTTTACGTTTGTTCCCCGATGTCAAAAATGGCTGTGGTCAAATTGAAGCTATTAGCTTTAGTTAAGGCAAAGGAAACTTCGTGTACTTTGGTGATGTGACTGATTCCCTCTTCTAACTATAGTCAGGAAATTTTCCCTTTGATGATCCAAAACATTAGGGACTAATAAAGTGAGGATCACATGAAGGATGATGTGTTTGTTTACGGATGTGTGACCGTAACCAATGTTGAATTTGATTAGGTGGGTTGTGCAAGAATGCTTGTACAGGAAACCCGATTTACATAATGCAGCAACTACATCATTCAACAGATTGACCAAACAGGTTCAAAAATTTAAATTCCATAGTGTTAAACGATGGTGAATGGAGATATTAAATTGGTTTGGTGATCTTGTTTAACATCGTATGACAACACAATTCACTGTCTTATTTTCCACATGACTCGTTTTCCTTGAGGTGATTATGTTGAATTACCCCACCGATTACCAACTTTCTGGCAAGCTTGAGCGCCTTTGATTGTAACAGGGGAGAGCGGGGCTAATATGGTACATATATGTTATTCACTGGCCGGGATGTCCGCATAGGAAAAAACTGTGCCCGGGGTCTTGAGTAAGTCGGATAAAAATCAATCGACTGTAAAAATGTCACTTAAATTTCACGCTCCAAAGCTCCTGACTCCATAAAAGGAAAAAATAACCTGATTGAAAGCTTTTTAAGACATTCAAGATTTGGCGAGTGTTCCTCTCGTTTTGTCAAATTTACATTTAAAAATATGATCTAAAGCGTTAATCTTCACAGAAATGTATGCACATATCGAAAACGTTTAAGAACGACTGAAAAGGGAAACATCGTCCGTAATATGAATCAGTCATCACTGATGATTGCGATACGCTTTTTTCTTTTGGCTGGCCACGAGGTTTCTCCATCCCCTGAACACAGCGCTGAACCAGGCAAGTTAAAGTTGAAAGTGCATCTGTCAAACTTGCATTGAGGTTGAAGGTTCCTGCTGAACATACAATTCGGGCATTTGGCCAGCAGAACTCTCGATAGACCGACTCAGGACCGTTGACATTCGTCGCTGATGGTTGTGTGATGCCGATTTGTACGCATGTAAAGTTTTCAATTTTTTTTAGCTGGGCTGCGTAATTTGCAGGTAATTGTGCACCCATCAAACGTAATTTGCAGGTAATTCTGCACCCATCAAACGGGACATGCAAGTTTTCCTTACGGGATTGTTACTAATATTTCCAGGCAATCCGTCGGCTTTGGCGTCGTTTACAAGGAATTTCCCGATGGCATTCTTTCCAAGAAGATTGTTGGTGTACCAGATTTGTGATCCTGGCTTTCGTTTGTGGTTGATAGCCAAAAAAATGGCGAGTCAGGGTGTTTCACCTGTTCCGGACGACGAGCGGCGAATTTTTTTAAGCAGCTTTACGGGACAACGCTCGGTGTTTGTGGCTTGCGCGGCTGGATTCAATGCTCTTTGGTGCCTACCTTCGCCATGTCTCGTTTTAGAGCCTTTTCTACCGTCCACACAAGCATTTTTCCGCCACTCGCTGGCTCTTTGTCAAGGGAAATATCGCCCCAACTTAATTTTTTTGATTCGTCACGAGATCTAAAACCAGAATGGATAAAGGATAAAGGGTTCTCTGGAGCACCTCAGGGTCATGGTCGCCGAACTGTTTTGTTTCAAACAGCAAATCTTCTTCGGCTGCGGTCAAGGATCTTGCTGCTTGTGGCCGATTACCCTTGGCGTGCTTTTCTACCAGCTCTCTCTCTTCTTTTGCGAGGAGTACTTCTCTTGACTTACCAAATTCCATGTCTTGGAACAGATTCAGTGTGAAATTTTTGTCCTTCAAGTACCTTTGAATGCTTCTTTGGAACGAGGACGTGGAAGCTGGTTCGTTAACTCCGCCATCTTTCTTTTTCACGTCCATAAAAAATTTGCTCAGGAGGACGTTGAGATTGGCTGCTGGAATGTTCTCTAACTCTCTCACCGATGGAAGAAAAAAATCTTTTCCAGACGTTAATGTCATAGATGGTTTTTTTGGTCGTGTTTTCTGGCCTTTGTGCCTAATGAATTCTTAAATTGTTGACATTTCTTCGTCTTCAGGGTTGTTAGGTTCACTTCTGTTGCCATAGTTTTTGTCCTCTCGAAGGATGTCTACCTCGTCGGGATAATAAAATTCGCTGTCGCTATGATAGCTGTCGTTATCCGAATCCCTATTACGATTTCACTCTTTTACATTTGACTTCTTATACATTACATTTCATTTCATTTCTTACATTTCACGTCTTGTTTTTAAGAATACTGTAACAAACTTTTCCTAGTTGTAAAACTTTCAGCGGTCCGTACTCGGGGTCCGGATGAGAAAATCTGGACCACTGAAGCGCGCGTCATTAACCAATCAGATTCGAAAAATTTAGGATTTCGGACCGCTGAGATGCTTCAGGAAAAAAATATTATTACACAATAATATTCGAATATTACATAGGTAAAACAAACAGCTTGTTTTAGACGATCTGGATTACCAATGTTATCATTATAAAAAAGAACAATTCAATTTAAAAACAAATGTAAAAAATTGGTTTAAGAAAGGAAAACTTGTTGCGATTTGGCTAAATAAAGTGTTCTGAAAAATAAGCGGCTAACTAAGATAAGTCTGAAAGTGAATGTCAACGCACGTTTTGCTTGTCATCAAACTTTTCAGCTTGTTTAAATTAATGGTCGTTTAGCTTAATTTGGAACCAAGTACGTGTTCTTAAGGCCCTTTAAGGGCCACTGTGCAGTGACCCTTTCACCTTGACGGTTGGGCATGCCTTGGACCCATTGCATCAGCAAGCTTTAAATTGAACAAATAATGGTTAACACACGGGATGATTTGAAAAGACACATGTGCAATATACCTGAAACGCAATTGCTGGGCAATTCTTACCAAAGAGATAACAGTTGCTGGGCAATTCTTACCAAAGAGATAACGGTTACTTAATGTGCGCTTAATACAGTGTTCAGGCAACAACGTGAAAACCCCAATGCGTTCTTTCGTAATCTTAGTTATATTTTTTTGCGTGTGTGGGGTAACTACAAAAAACAAAGTGTTCGTTTTTGGTCAGCGTGTCAAAAAATGAAAAAAAAAAAAGTTTGTCACTTGTTTCAGGCAACCTTGTTAACCTTGCCCATAACAAAGGAAAAAGAATCTATTAATATAGAATCGGTCGGATGATTCAGATTAAATCATTTAACACTCGGGTTAAAGAAACAGCATGTTTTTAATTGCAGACAACAATCTTTTTAACACAATTCAATGTATGCATTTACGGGTTAGGCAATAAAAGTAAAACTCCCTGTAATTTTCAAAGGCAGGGGGATTCTCTGTCGCCCACTCAGACCCTTAAATTGTCACTACAGGGCTCATTGACTCTTTTAAGATATACTGTACTTACATCGCACATAGACAGTTGCCATGGTTACACAAGGAAACTTTACCTCGGTAAATGCAACATTTTCCTGAGGAAAGTGGTGCTTTCTCGTGTAACCGATTTCACCTCCCGAAAATGTACCCTGGAAAATTTTCATGGTGAAACGACTCAGAACAATAGAAAATGGCCCAAGCAACAGCCTTTCTGGATTAGGTGGTCGTTCAGTTTCCCCAGGTAAACTTACCAATGAGAAGCCTGGTTTTAAGACTGTACGTGCAGTGCGTGCTCAGCTAGTTGACCTAATTTGCAAGCGGCGTACGTGAATGGAAGGTTAAAGATGACTTTTGAAGCGATGCTGCAAGTACTGAGTTTTGGCGGAATGCTGAGGTTCAGAGCACGTTTTTTCAAATGCTTTTCAGAAATCTAAAAACAAACCAAGGATTTGGCATCGTATCCTATTCGTATAATAAATAAAAGATTTTCCAGTGAAGGAGCTAAAGTTAGTTGAAGAAATCACTCAGCTGGAAAATTTACCCTCTTGAATTTCCTGGTAAATGAGACCCCAGCTATTCTATCAAGGAAAAGTTACACTAGGGAAAACATGCTTACCAAGGGTGGTGTAACCACGACCAATGTCCATGTGAAAATTTTTCTCTATGTGACTTGTGGATTCGTGGGTATAGTATAATATCCTCACTACATACTCACTACCTCGTCGCATAAGATTAAGTTATGGGAAGAGTTCGCTCCTGCCCTCACCATTACGACCTAAACGATCAAAGCTTCCAACGCCCTAAAGAATTGCCGCAACAAAAGACAAGTTAGGGGCACCACTCTTTATTCCCACCCATTACTCAGATGCCTCTTAACAAACAATCGCTATCCTCGCCTATGACTGTCACTACGCTAAGCTAGCCGATGCACCAGCCCTATAGTGTTACATGAAAAACATGACTAGCCCATAACTAGAAGATACACTGGAGGTTGCTAAGGTGAGAAATCGGAGTCTGATCAAGGCATTCGGAACTCGAGAGGAGTCGCCTGGTGATAGGGGGAGGAACCAGCTACAGTGGACATTTTAGTGTAATGGTTAACCATATCGCCGTTCCTCCATCCTACGTAGCGAGAGATCTCATCCGGAGAGCAACCCATCATATTAAGGGTATTTGAAAGGCCACGCCTAAAGCTGTGGTGGGTCTCCCCACAATCTATCTTTGCCTCTGTGAGGTGTTTGCGCAGACGGTTGTTAACCGCACAACCAAGAAAAGGCCTTGAGCTTACAACCTTACGACGGTCAGTAGTTCTAAACAAATACCCGCCAGCTAATTCAATAGAAAGCAACTGACAAACCGATAAATAATATTCAATCCAGGAAACATGACAGACCTCATTCCTCTTAACGGGTTCTAAGTCAGATGGACAAGATGTATCACCCCGAAAAGTTTTAGTAAGTAAGAACCCCTTTCGGTCTTTAAGCCTAAACACTTGACTTGCCAAAAGGCGGCCGAGATCCGAACCGCGATCCCCCGTAAAGAAATCGACAACGAAAAAGGTGGCATCCCTAACTAAGATATACTTATTAACAACGGGAAGGTGAGCGCTGGCCTCTATAGAACGCCTAAGAAAACTTATTAGCTTAGAAAACGTAACAAAAAACAAAGGAACTGCCTGCGAAGGCACTATCGCTTTACCCGCCCGCTCCTCCCGAACAAATTTAAGGTATTCTCTGACCCTGGTGTGCACTACAGGATTGGAGTTGTGCAAACGGCCAAGATTGTTAAAAATGGCCCTCAACTTTCCTAACAAAGAGTCTACCGACCTTGCAACCAAACTTGTCGGACAATTACAATCGACTTTAGAACACGATTGACTATGTAACACAGTCTTTCCCGACTTGTCCTTGCTAATCAAGAATTTAGTAATGTCCGAAGTGCATGAAGAAACGTCTTTCGAGGGAGATAAAGTAGCTAGGAAATCCAAAAGGTGTAGCTCAAGGGCGGACTTCTGTCGCTGGTAGAGCTTGCCTTTGAATACGTCCGTAAACTCTTGGAAACGTTTAGCAATCTCTGCATGGTCTACAGTCTTGGTAGGCACAACAAATTTTTTAAGGCATGTCCGCGAACCACAAACCTAACAAAAGTTGGCGTCAACGTCATTAGGGTACAGACAAGCGGGACATCGTCGGGCAGCTTTCCAAGGTCTTGGAACCTAGAAATCAAAAGCACTGTACGGCAAAAATATTTTGAACTAGCAGACACACCGGAACGCCCAGAGGTGCCATTGCAGAGGACGGGGGAGCCATTCCTGAGAATGCTGGGAAGGGAAAAGCAGGACCGAACTCGAGCCCTTCTTGTCCAAAAGAAGTCGATCGACTGAGAAGGCCTGGATGGTCGCCCACTAGAATGGTCTTGGACGGATATCCGGAACAATGAGTGTAAATGCGCCATGAAATTCTTGGTCGACAACGTAGCGAAGAAGAGGTCCAAGAAGAGCAAAAGGTGGAAACACGTAAATATTGTGTCCAGCCGGTAGGGGATTAGCAAAACCCTTACCTCAGCGGATCCGGGGTGGCCCAGGGCGTGTAGTGAGGTAGAGGATTGCCTTTGTTATCCTTTTGACAGATACTGTCCAAGGACATTAAATCGAATGAATGAGGACCGAACAAACGTTCCAAATATAGCCAAGCCTCAAGAGAAAACACACAGTCCAAATCTGAATACTTCCGCGAAGGCTCGTCAGCGGGATTATACTTCGATCGCACGTAGAAAGTTTGAATGCTAAAGTCCTGGTCACGACTACAACGGTAAATCTCTTTGACAACCTCGTTGACTGCGGAATTCTTGCAACCGTCGTCGTCCAATGCAGACTTAAGGACTTTGTTATCAAAATGGACGTCAACGCGGGAATTTGACAACTGCCCTTTAAAGGAAACAAGAGCATTAAAAAAAGCTCTTGGCTCCAAAAAATTGACATCTGTAGAAGGATCAGAGGGCCAGTAATCTCTGGAGACCAACGTCCGTCCGTCTCGAAACAGGACCACACCCCAAGCACGTGTCGAGGCGTCAGAAAAGAGTGAAACCATTACGTGATGCTCGGAGCGCCAAGGGAAACAATCCATCCATTCATCGAGGAAACGCCAGTATAAAGCCTGTGTACGAAGGTTTCCCTCAATACGAACATAAGGCTTGGTGGAGCGGCAGAGCTGGGAGATGGCCTTGAAAATTTCACGGACGTAAAGTTTGCTACCAGGAATGGCCAAACTAAACGAGATCTCTGAAGGGTTTTAACACCAACACACGGGAAAGATAAAAGCTCCTCCCTGAGTATCTTGAACTTTAGCCTCTTATCAGGCGGAAGAAGGAAAGCTTGGCGAAAGGAATCGCAAAGAAAGCCAAGAAAACGAATCACAATAGAAGGGACACACTGCGATTTAGCGATAGCTATGAAGTAACTTGCCTCTATGAGAAGATAGCATAAAATGTAGGCGGCGGCCTCAGCGAGAACTCTGTTAGGGGGTAGAGTGGAATCGGCTGGCGCCCGATAGAGTTGACCAACGTGACGATCGTCTATGTACTGAGACAATGGAACCCCAAACGAACGTGCTGCACTCGTAACGGCAAGACCGAGGTCGTGATATATATAAGCACTCGCCTTCCATCCAAACGGGAGAGTGCAAAACACAAAATAAACGCCATTCCATTCCAAGCCAAAAAAGGTTCGCGATGAAGGATGGAGGAGCACATGCTGATAGCC
>Ga0126336_10000600_pt1 | contig 15526 bp, 11 predicted proteins | sample SidCmetagenome_FD_92530 | JGI IMG/M metagenome (GOLD analysis project Ga0126336, IMG submission 92530) | Coral microbial communities from El Islote,Puerto Morelos, Mexico - Siderastrea C C metagenome | ecosystem: Host-associated > Invertebrates > Cnidaria > Coral | place: El Islote,Puerto...
TAAATTTGTGGATTGGTAAGCGCTTTAAGACCGCCGTTAAAGCTTTCACAGTATCTTAAATAAAATGATGGGATGTACTTGTTACTTTACCTGTTAGGGGTTAAAATAAATGTAAGCCACGCCCACGTGTCGGTGAATAGAACCTATCTACGCGCGGAAAGAGCCACTGAGCGGCGGCAATTAACAAGCTTTAGTAGGACCATCGAACTAGTAACGTTCTAAAAAGATCCAATTTATTTCAAGGACACCATACTTTATGCTTGACTGAAAACAAGAATAAATGTAACACCTTAGGTAAACAACATTGTCACTGGTAGCTGATATTAAAGAGCTTGCACACGTCGCATCGATGAATAGAGAATTTTATCTGATCTTTGCTTATTGTGTAATGCAATCACGTTCGCACGCCAAATACTTTTTTTAAGGATTGGGCGGGTCGTTCGATGGCGTTCGTGATTTCAATGCCGAGTTTGTGCAAGAACACTGAGACAACAAGTGTTTGTTCAATCGCTTTCAATCAGAAATCCGATGTAGTTGTATTTTTTATTTGGGGGAAAAATTGTTTTTTGAGGGGGAAGTTTTTTGGGGGGGGAGATATAGAGGGGTTTTTTTGGGGGGGGATAAAGTTTTGGGAGGGAAAAGTCCAGAGTCCAGAGTCCAGGGTCCAGTCCAGCTTTTAGGATATGCCATTAAAAATGACGGAAATTAAGGTCGCGGAAATTAACGCTCCACTTAATTAACCGTTCACAGAAATTAACGCCACTTAAATTAACGCGAATTTTTACAATTCGCGTTAATTTCATGGAGCGTTAATTTCCTATAATAATGTAATACTTGTGCCTATTCTTTCCCGCAGGAATAACGGTGGATTAGTTTCATGTAACTTGACGCTGTACTATTATAGTTCAGGATACGCACAGCTTGGCTTCTTGTTACGTGATTGGGTACCTCATGCTAATTTATTAAACGCCTCTGGAGTTGTTCTTCTTGGCAGTCGAAACACCAACGGTAAGTTACAACATCATGGCTGGAAAACACCACAAATACTTCTGCTGGTTTGTTGATCACGAGGTAATACCTTCGTTTTCTTCAAAATGATCTCAATTATTTTCTTTTCTTGACTCCTTTCCAGACATAATAATGCACAACCTGAACATTGCTATGTTTAACTGCGTTCGCTTGTGGAAAACATTTACCAGCGTATATTCACTATACTCATATTTTGATAAAAACACTTGCGTGCGCGCGTATCTTATCTTAATCCACAATTGACAGCTATCAACACCGGAGTAACACCAAAAACAAGAGAGGAAACGTTACACAAAATTGCCTAATTCCTGTACGGTTTTTTCCCAAGCCCCTCACAGTCAATTCGTTGTGACGCCGGTATGATTCGTTTTGGTATGATTCGTTTCCGTGACCCGAAACGGTTCGACCGCGACGAAATATAGAGGCCTGGGAACTAGGCAAACGCAAAAGCTAACGTCAGTGAATAGCCACCGAGATTAGCTCGAATTATGTTTGATGTCAATGGTCAAATTGATTATTTGTTACGCCATAACGAGGCGATTTTCACGTGATAATACACAGCTAAGGAGGTTGATAACGAAATTCTGTTATCCAAATACTTGAATTTGCAAAAAAAGTAAAAAAATTATTTGCCTTTATTTCCACTGTTAGTTCCAAGCACCCCTGTCCCTGGTCTAACAGCCCATGCCACTGGTCCAACCTTGGTCAAGGTGTGGTGGAACTCACCCAACGAGAAGGATATCCCAGGGATATTCACTGGCTATGCCGTTTATTATAAAGAAGTATCATCAGACAGCGATTACTGGTATCCCTGGGAAATTCGGAACACGAGTACGCTTTATTATCTATCAAATCTCAAACCTTACACCAACTACACGGTTAATGTTACAGTCTTGAGTCTTGAAGGTGAAGGAAGACCTGCCACATTGTACGTCAGAACTGAAGAAGGCGGTGAGTTTTCTTTCATGTTGCCAACAGTTTTTCAGTTTTGCTGTCTGGTGCAGTCTATCAAAAACAGTGCTTTATTAAAAGCTTTCATTTGAACGGTCACACAAAAAAATTTTATGCTAAGATATAAGAGTTAGAATCAAGTTAAGCAGCATCATAAGGAACACCACTGGAAGTCGTTCTTATTTACATCTTTCAGTTAAATTTAATTATCACGGTTTGGGGCTCTTTCCTGAGACTGAGATGTTTAGAACCACACGTTTCAGCTCTAAAACAATTTTTTGCCATGCGAGGAAATAAAAAGTCATCTTTAAGGACTGCTTTCATAACCCTCTTAAACAGCTTATAAACAGTCCTAGAACGTATTGTTAGCTTTCACTTGCGTAGGCACTCTTCAGGAATTCTTCCACAGATTTAAAAATAAGAAGCCCTTATGCAGCGTAATAAAAAAGTACTTAAGGAAGGCTAATCTCAACAATACTAACCGGATGGTCACTCTTTTCGAAGTTCTTCGACAGATTTTAACGTTAGGATAAATGTTACCACAAACACCCTAAGGTTCTTTTGTTTCGGTAGTCATTCCGTAGGAATCCGTCATTCATCCATCCATCCATCCATCTATCTATCCATCCAATCACTCACTCACTCACTCACTCACTCACTCACTCACTCACTCACTCACTCACTCTCTCACTCACTCACTCATTCATTCATTCATTCATTCATTCATTCATTCATTCATTCATTCATTGTTCTGGTTCTCAGGCCATCAAACAACAATGTTGTAGGACTGTGCCAATTTAACACAGCACGTACAGGAAACGCTTATTTACTCCGAATTCAATAGTAGCCTGCATCATTCATAAGTTTGGTCAAAAATAAAGCGTTTTAGGAGTTTAATTCTACAATGTTAAACGATGTTGCATCAATCGAGGTGTTGAATTCATTTGGCGAGCTCCTTCAACATTGTACAACAAAGTAGTATTCAGAAATGTTGAATCATGTTGGATTTGCTTGAACGAGGCCGTGAAAGGTATATAGCAAATTGTAATAGGCTCCAACCCTGGAAAATGTCAATACTGTGGATCACTTTATGAACAAAACATAAACTACTATTGACATTTATTTTCCTCTTTTAGCTCCCCCTAGACCCCCAGTAAACGTGACAGTGTCGAATATAACCTATACAATTATCCATGTGGAATGGAATGGCACCGAAGGGTCCATCCCGGGAGTTTTAAGAGGGTATCATATCTTCTACACCAAGGCTGAAGACATTATCAATGAAACCATTTACACGACAATAGACAATATCACCATAACGAATTACGTTGTCAACGAGTCGAGGCTGCTGAATGAGACGATTTACGATGTAGGGCTGTTCCAGTACAACATTACGGGGCTTGAGGCGTATACTCAATATTGCCTGTGGGTTACAGCCTTCACTGTCACTGATAGTCCAAATAGTGAAGCTGTTTGCTTTCTGACGGATGAAGATGGTGAGTAGGTTGCGTCTCTTTAGAGAGAAAGTATTCTTGAATCCGAAGAGGATTTAAACTGGTTTTTTTCGCTCATCTTTAGTACTATCTAGGCAGACAGCGAACTCACTGAATAATAAACGATCTCCTGGATTAACTTCTCCACCCGGGCAAAGAAGGTTAGCTAGCTGTTGCATAATCTGCGATACCACTGGACTATTAATAATTACCAAATAAAGTGGCGTCAATTATCACCTTATTCTTAGCCAAAGAGGCCGTACGCTGAGTCGGTTAATTTGGTTTGTATTATTATTCAAAAAATTTTCAGAAAGCACCATTTTTGGAATTAGAGGAGCTGTGATTGTATAATAACACATCTCGATTTGCTTGTAACAAAGCAGTTGTTACAGGAAATGACCACCGAGAATTTGAAGTTTACGAGAGTTAACCTCGAGCGGACTCATTTACATAGCAATGAAACATAAAATGTCTCAAAAATATTTCTCGCTCACCAAGACGTAATCAAGGTTTTCTTGTTAGCTTGAGAGAATATGTTTTAAACTTTGAGAGCTGATTCTTGTTCTTCCAGGACGACAAAACGTCCGAAAACACCACTTAAACTCCATCGTATTTCCAAGCGTCAAACGAAAGTGCACTTCTAAGTATAGTGGGCTGCGTATACCGGTAGATATCTGTCATGTTCAGATGAAAGATATTACTGCCTCGCTGACCATGCATGGGTACAGTGTGCCCATATATAAGAGTTGACAATACGGAATCAATTAGAGCACGTGATTGCTTTTATTCATGGGCTATCTCTGTGATAAAGTGAGATTGCCAAGGTATTGTTATTTTTAGGACTTTCATACTCCCTAAGGCTTGTCAAGACTAGGCTTGACCGCGGTCAAACGATAGAAATTTGCAAAAGCTAAGCAAAGTATTTCAAAGCGAAGGTTTTCATTTTCATTGTTCGAAGTGTAATATATTAGCGGAGATCCACTGCTAAGCAAATTTGGTAACCTATCGATCCGAGAAATTTTGGTTGTGACGTCAGCGTACGTCTGCCCGTACAGACTCTGGGGGAGGGGGAGGGGTGTCCCAAGACAACCCGACGCGGGGTGGAGAATGCCATCTTTTCTTGGCGGGAAATCGCGCGGTGCTTTTGGGCAACCGGTATTTGTCTTGGCGGGAAATCGCATGACCATCGTCGCTTTTGAAAAAGAGGTTTCTTTGAAAAGTTTAGCAAAACGATTGTTCGACAGTACTGAAGTTTTAAATTGGAGAAAAAACATGTAATATCTGTAAGTGGAAAGAAAAGGATCCAAAGAATACTGGTGGAAGGCGAGAAGTTCAAGCTACGAAAGCTGCCTTCAAAGGACTTCATCTTTCAGTTTGTTTTCTTCACAACGGAGAGCTTGTCCTGTTCTGAAACACAACCAAGTAAGTAAGTGAAGTTTTTAAAGCGTTTACGGTACATGATTTTGAGTATTATGGTCAAAGAAATTGCGTTTTAAAATGGAAATTTAATTTATGTCATTACAAAAATTTACTTTTGGCTTTAAAAGATTATTAGAAAACGTGCTCAGATTTGTGACAGATGTAGTCTTGAATATTTTGCCATGCTCAGCCGACTTCACTCGTGTTGGACGGACCCATCATGCTGGAAGTGTAACGGAGATTCCATTTAAGTATAAACTTACGGGTTTTCGAATAAACTTTTTCAAATATGATTTCTCTGTCCATTAGTTTGCGTTTGTTTATTCATAACAGTAGGTCAAAGCACAGTCACAAGGCAACAGCACAAGCATCACTTCAGTGAGATTACGGCAAATAATTGCTTTAAATTTTGTCTGCGAGGGTCCATCTCTTTGTGCGATTGTCGATTTTTCTTGTCCTTTTTAATAATAATCAGTTGTCGGTTTAAAGCTATTTTATCCAGAAAGCTTCCGGAAACAGTTTTATGCGTTCCTCAAAGTGGCTAACTTTAAATAGGCTTACTTCGCATCCGCAAAACGTATGCCATAATTTAAAGCGTGTTTGGTGTTTGTTTGTTTTCAATCTTGATGGTCTTTAGTTAGAGAACGAAATATAAAAGTTATTTAAGAAACTATAAGCGAAGCACGCGCAGTTGTTGGTTTAACCTATTTTATCCGAAAAGCTTCCAAAAACAATTCTGTGCATTTCTTAAAGCGCCCGAATTCTAAACGATTCGTAAGCCGCAAATCTTTAATATGCCATATAGTTAAGCATGTTTGGTGTTTGTTTGTTTTCAATCTCGATGGTCTCAAGTTAGAAAACGAAATAATATATAGATTTAGCCATGCCTAAAAGCGGAGCCGCCAAGGAATAAACTGGTGCTCGTTTCTCAAAGATAGTCCTGAAACTTTTCGGTCTGAGATATATTTCGGGGCTTTCTTTGGCTCGTTTGCTTTCGAAAAGTGTTTCTCAAAAAGGGCGAAAGTGTTCCGAATTGTCCTCCAATATTCTGAGGATCTGTTCTGTAAAACCAAGCTCGAAAGGTCATTCTAGAGGCTGAGCACAGCTTAATTTTATTTCGGGCATCAAGCTGAACACATATTTTACTCAGGAGCCGTCTTGCTTGGTTTTTGCAATGTTTCCATATCCTGTCATTAACTGTCGAGGCTTGTCAAATCTCCTTGGATTATTTTCTGTTCGCTTGAATGAACTTGAAACGGCGCTCATTTACAACAACAAAATAGAACTTATTCTGAAGTAAATGGGTTATCTTCATCGCCTTGGGATGTTCAGTTAACAAATAACCTGAACTGCCACTATTAGTCTCGTCAAAAATTTATACCACCAAGATTGAAAACAAACAAACAAACACCAAACACGCTTTAAATTATGGCATAAGTTTTGCGGATGCGAAGTAAGCCTATAAGTTAGACGCTTTGAGGAACGCAAGAAACTTTTTTCGGAAGATTTTCGGATAAAATAGCTTTAAACCGACAACTGCTTCGCTTAAACGATTATTACTATTGAAAACTTCTAGGACAAGAAAATCGACAATTGCACAAACCGACCCGACAGTTAAAATTGAAAGCAATTATTCGCCGTAAGTGATGCTTGTGCAGTTGTTTTGCGACTGTGCTTTGACCTCTGTTATGAATAAACAAACACAAACTAATAAACAGAGAAATCATTTTTGAAAAAGTTTATTCGAAAACCCGTAAGTTTATACTTAAATGCAATTCGCGTTACACTTGCAGCACGGCGGTGGGTTGGTCCACGCGAGTGAAATCGGCCAAGCATGGCAAAATATTCAAGACTACATCTGTCACAAATCTGAGCGCGTTGTGAAAAGTCAATGGCACATTTCTAATGACATAAATTAAATTTCCATTTCAAAATGTAATTTCTTTGACCATAATACTCAAAATCAAGCACCTTAAACCCTTTAAAAACTTCACTTACTCGGTTGTGTTTCAGAACAAGGCAAGCTCTTCGCCGTGAAGAAAACAAAGCGATGAAGTCCTTTGCAGGCAGATTTCGTAACTTTTCGCCTTCTACCAGTATTCTTTTGAACTTTTTCTTTCCATTTATAGATATTAGATGTTTTTTTTCTCAAGTACTATCGAACAATCGTTTTGCTAAATAAACTTAAGTCTTAAGTTTTTTAAAGAAACCTTTTTTTTTCAAAAGCGACGATGGTCATGCGATTTCTCGCCAAGAAAAACGCGGTTGCCCAAAAGCACTGTGCGATTTCCCGCCAAGAAAAGATGGCATTCTCCACCCCCGGTTGGGTTGTCTTGGGACCTCCCTTCCCCTCCCCCAGAGTCTGTACGGGCGGGCGGACGGACGTACGCTGACGTCACAACCAAACTTTTTCGGATCGATAGGTTACCATAATTTGCTTAGCAATGGAGCTCCGCTGGCGGGCTTTGCCCGCAGGCTCGCTATAAAAGTTACTTAAGTAAGTATAAGCGAAGCGGTTTTGGGTTTAAAGCTATTTTATCCAGTAAGTAATGTGTGTTCCTCAAAGTGCTCGAATTTCTTTGCGGCCTCTAAAACCTACGCGGCATTTCCTCGATAATTAGAATTTACAGGTTCTTCGAAGAACCCAAATCCTTTCTTTCTGGTAATCCTGGTAAAATGCCGGTGAAATGCCAGTATAAATTTTTGGCTAAACTAATAGTGGCAGTTCATGTTAATTGTTAACATCCGAACATGATGAACATAACCCATTTAAGTTTTATTTTGTTGTTGTAAATGCATGAGCACCGTTTCAAGTTCATTCAAGCGAACAGCCAATAATCCGAGCAGATTCGACAAGCCTGGACAGTTAAATGACAGGATATGAAAACATTGCAAAAACCAAGCAAGACGGCTCCTGAGTAAAATATGTGTTCAGTTTGATGCCCCCCAAAAAAATAATAATCAAGCTGTGCTCAGCCTCTAGAATGACCTTTTGAGCTTGGTTTTACAGAACAGATCCCCAAAATATTGGAGGACAATTCGGAACACCTTCGGGCTTTTTGAGAAACACTTTTCGAAAGCGAACGAGCTAAAAAAAGCCCCGAAATATGTTTCGGACCGAAAGTTTCAGGACTACTTTTGAGAAACGAGCACCAGCTTATTCCTTGGCGGCTCCGCTTTTAGGCTTGGCTAAATCTGTATATTACCAATACACTGTTGGTTTACTAGACTTTTTGAGAGTTTACTAAAAAAGTTCTAAGGCCTTAAAAACTGAAACTGCAGAATTGTCGGCGCCATTTGCTCGGGCGCAAAGCATTTTCAACGAAAAGAAGCTCGTTATTTTAAGAAAAATGAAAAGACAGTTAAAAGAATAAAGCGAAAATCGCCTCAGACGTTTGACCGCGATGAAAGACTAGGCCCTTTGCAGGACCACAAAGTCTCTGGTCCGAGTCCTTTTAGTGGCATCTTCGTTTTTCAATAGCGATGGAACAAAGCAACGCAAGCAGGAGGCCGAGTAATTTCAATTTTTGTTTAAACTCCTGATGCATATTGATTTACATTTTTACATTTGTCGTTTTAGTTCCCGGCCAGGCTCCCGTGGTGGCCGAGATAAACCCAGTAGGCAGCAAAGAGTGTAAATTCTCCTGGGCCCCAATCCCTCCAGAGCATCATAAAGGAATTCTTTTAGGATACAGAATTGTATATTATGCCAATGGATCTGTGGAAAACTCCAATTTCACTGTTGATGCATCGACCAATCGTCGTATTCCTGTTGATAATCTAAGGCCTTACACCTTCTACTTCTTAAAAGTGGCTGGTTTTACGTCAAAGGGCGAAGGGAATTACAGTGATCCAGTTGGATGTCAAACCTACGAGGACGGTAAGTTTTTGTTGTGATGTTGAGAGATATACGTCCAGCTAAACCAATCCAATATTGAGATCAATCTAACATCGCACCATTATGATAATGAGAAAGATGGCATCTGTGGAACTCGGTGAAATATTAAATAACTGAACTGTATTTTTTTGTCACGAACAAAGCACAAAGAGAAAACTGAATCCCGGTAGGATGCTCCTTTGTTTCGTACTGCACGTTCTCTTTGCTTGACCACCATGTTTGATTTCCATCAAACAATTGACCCAACAGGGTACAAAATTTAAGCTTTCTTAGCTGTGAAAATCAGTGCCTGATTCGTTAGGACGGCTCATCTAGCATCATTCATTATGTTTCCCAAGCGAATCCAACATTGAGATCCAACAACGTTAAACGCTTGTGATGACTGAAGCAAGCTTGATTTGTCTGGGCAATGTGTAGGACGTTGCTGGACGAGTTTAGTTTTCCATCAATCAACGAGCTCAAGATTTTATCCAGCATTTCTATTGCTTTCAGATCTGAGAAACAGTGTTTAGTTTGTTAAAAGCATTAACCGACGTTGCAAAACGACTCTAATATATTTAATCCAACAACTTCAAAGATTGCTGATGTTGGATTCGTTTAATTTGCTGGGTCTTAATGTACGTATTGTGAAGCCATTTTTCGTGCCAGTGTCGTGCAAGTACTTATTTTAAACTTCACTCAAATGATAGTCACTTTTTACAACGCAAGGCATTTTGAGTCTATTGCATTTCGCGGGTTACAATGTAATGCATTTCAACTGAATTTGGCAATACCACGAAATTTAAATTTCATGATAATACAGAAGTAAAATTAAAGCATTACATTGTTTGCCAAGATATACTTTATAGTGCCCGGCATTGCAAAATGTAACTCATTCTGAAGTCACTATTAAAAGACTTAAACCTATAAATGTCCCAAATTGAACATGTGACTCAGTGTTACACTACTGGAAAGTATGCGTTCTAAGTTGAAACGTATGGATGAATAATGCACAAACCTAAACAAAATAGTTAAATGAGATTGGGAAGACATCTCAAAACGATGAAAATGAACTCAACCAGCCGAAGGACCAATTTATGATTAGAGAGAAGCATGAAAAACAGGATTAGATAGCAAAAGCCCAATTATTGTGATGAAACTGAGACTGATAAATACGTCTTCTTTTACTAATGATTCTCTTTCCCTCTTAATACTAGTTCCCAGTCGCCCTCCAACAGACATAAGAGTCAACAATGTAAGCATAACCAAGACAAGCTGTGAGCTAAACTGGGGCCCAGTCCCTGCTGAACATCACAATGGTATCATAATCGGGTATGAATTGATGTATGGCATGTCCTCACAACCAGCGTTACAGCAGTCATTTAATCTTAGTGTGGATACGTACTCGTATGTCCTAACAGGGCTTGATATTTACACGGAATACAATTTAAGCATCGTAGGGAGGACCTCAGCTGGTGCAGGAATCCACAATGAGAAGTCAGCAGTTACATGTTTAACGGAAGCGGATTGTAAGTAAAACAGTTCGTTTTTTGTGTAATTTGCATTCAACACTTCTTGCAGTATAGGCTTAGCGCAGTCTCCTGTAGCACTTCTACGAAGAAAGGTATACGTAATATATATTTTGTTAGAAAAATAGAATAAGACAGCTTTTTATGCTCGGCAAGGAAATGAATCATAACATTCACAACGACTGCAACTGAAAGTTTGAGACAGTGGAAATTGTGAAGTTTTGTAGATTAAAGGGTAGCCTTTTGAGAAAGTTGTTTTATTCTACTAAAAAACATAAATTTATTTCAAGGGATGGATCCTGGTACCCTTCGACCCAAAGCAAAGGTTTCCTCATATGAGCGAGTTGTAAGAGCCAAAAACTAACAAAAAATGGTAGAGTAGTGCATAGTTGCTGAAAATGTTAAAGTCAAAAGCATGTTAGTGAGTCTCGTGAACTTTTGTTATTTCGTCATGTTTCTGAGTCGATCGGTGGTTACTCAGTCTTTCTCTAGTCTGTCCGTTAGCTAGTCGATCGGTCAGCTTAATTGTTGATCGACTGATAAGTCAGTCAGTCAGTCAGTCAGTCCGTCAGTCAGTCAGTCAAGCAGTCAGTCATCAGTCAGTCAGACAATCAATCGTTAAATTTATCGAGCCAACAGTCCATCAGTTTTTCAATACATCAGAGAGACATTCAGTTTTTGAGCCCTTAGCTTCCAAAGTCAATTTACCACTGAGTCAGTAACCTAATGAGCGAGTGAGTCAACCAATAGTTTAGTAATTCGGTTACCTAACAGTGCACAGTTTAACTAACTACGCTTAGCTCAGGTTAACTCAGGTATTCAATCAATCGATCAATACTTTTTCAGATCCTTCAGCAAGCCCAACAAGTTTGTCCATCCTTGCTACTACTTCCGAAAGCTGCCAGATCAGCTGGACTGCTATTCCTGTCACAGATATAAACGGCGAATTAACCAGTTATGAAGTAGTTGTGGTTAAAAATGACACAGTTGACGAAGGACTGGACGACAAGCTAAACCATAAGTTGTTTGTGTGTGGCGGTCTCTCTAGTATAAACATTTCCATGCTGGAAGCTTTTACCTTGTACAATATCATAGCGGCCGTAAACAACCACATAGGAAAAGGGAATTACAGTGAGACGCTTCAATGCATCACTGGCGAAGCAGGTACGATTGACTATTGACTATAGTGGTAATTACCAACACAGGATGTGTAACTGTTAAAGGGTCACACAATCGACCCACACAAGGACAAAGTTAAGCAAAATACCGTGATTTGTCAATGGCGAGCAGATCCCTTTCTTGCCAGTGCCGAATCATTAAAATATGCGAGACAATCAAAAATCACGATATTTTCATATTCATTTCTACCGTGAAAATGAATGAAATCCAAGATGGCGGCCATCATGGCCGCCATTTTGGATTACGTCACCGGCCCCCAGCAGCGCCAACACCCGTAGTATCGCAGACTATTTATCAAAGGTAGATTTTTTTAAAAAAAATAATGGGCACAGTCGTACCAAGCATCGTTTTAAAAAGTCATTGTTGTTTGCTCGGGTGATGCGGTTAATTCAAAGACATATATACGGTGCGGTATATATCGTGCTCGATAGCATGGTTGAGAAGTGTATCACAGAAGCAAACACCAGTTGAATTAAAACCGATGAACTCTCCTATCGGGCGTGATCAAATCTCTTTGAATTTGCCTCAACACCCGAGTACCAAGAACTGAAAGTAAAATGTTAAAAAACGCGGTTCGCATACAATTGCGTGTTTACTGTCTCTTTTCTATTTTTTCCACTCTCAATATTTATCGTTTGCACGCTACCAACTGAACGCCTGGAACAGGCTAGTTTACCTTCTTATTGAATTTTTTGATGTCAAATCCCAGTGGGGATTGAATTAAAAAACAACACTGAACTAACATTGAGTGCGACCACAGCCAATGTAACACAACAAAAACCCAAATGGGGGTACCAATATCGGCTCAGTCAGGGAACTTCACAAATCCATCGCTCGTCAAAACTGTCTTTGGAGACCTAGAGCAGACTCTGCTAGCACAGGAAAAATAAGGGGATTAAAATTACAAGAAGTAAAATAAAAAACGTTCAAATGAATCAATTAACAAGTCATGAAAAAAGATATCCATAGATGGACTGCTCTTTATATTGCAAGGAAGACTGATCTTTCTAAAGTCTAGGTGCTGCTAATGCTGCTGCAAACGACCGTATCTTGGTTCAGTTTTGTTAAAAGAACAAAACTTGTCAGCATTCTCGAAACCCAGCCCTCTGAAGCAATTTTCTACTTTCTTTAAGATTTCGAGAATGCGTGATGTACTCAAGTTAACAAATATTCTACGAAACAGCTAAATGTTGTGTTTTCTATTGTTTCTATTGTTTATCAGTAACTTTTCGCTTCTTTTGCATTTTTACTCACTAATCTTTTTACCATTCTTAGCACCCAGTCTCCCACCTCAAAACATCAGAGGACACAACACAAGCTCCCAAAGTATCATGGTTATGTGGGACCCAGTCCACGAATCTAACAGACACGGTATCGTTAGAGAGTATTTAGTACACATGAGACCTGCAGCTTCATCTTGGCCAGACGTTACCGCTACTAGTGGCAATTTGTCTAAAGAAATTGGAGGGCTGCAGCCTTACACTAATTATTCCATTAGGGTAGCAGCCAAAACAATTGCGTTGGGAAACTTCAGTGAGCCTATTTTCGTTGTGACAGGAGAGGCAGGTAAAACGCCTAATATGTTTTTCATTGTCTTATAAAAATAAAGCTAACGAAAAAGTCCAGTTGAACGGTACTTCAACTAATTTGTACCGCGCCACACTTTGCGAGGTTCTTTCTGTAGGATGCACGCCACAAGGTCTAAAATACATTCGAACGTTTCCTTCCTTACCTTTCTAATAGACAGTTGCTTGATCTAAAAGAGATTAAAAGCCGTACAGACTTTTCCTCGATTATGCATGTACTCATCCCTTCTCTTGTTATTTCAATTGGTTTTCGTCCTGACAAAAATGAAAATGGTTAGTGTTGGCCTTAGTCATGTAATAAGAAATGTGTACTCATTTATGCTACGATTATTGGACTACAAAGAGGAAATCTAAGCTCCACTTAGCTCTTCAGGAGTCTGTATTTCCGTAGCTGAGGCACTTACCCAATCAGTGCGCGGAATTTTTGTTAATGCAATGAATTCAAGTTATTTAGAAACAATATCAAATACTTACAATATAGATACAATAACAGTTAAAGTATAACTTAAACAAATTATACTAAACGAAACATGATTTAAAGAACTAAAAAAAGGGAGAAAGGGGAGGTAAAAGGTAGACAAGCTCAACAATTTCTTAGTTACTTACATCAAAGGTTGTAATATAATCATACAGCAAATTAACATGAATATAATGAGAAAGAGGGAGGCTGAAGCATCTTCCTACTGTTTACATTTTTTGTTCGTACTTCTCAATGCGTAGCTTTATTCCAGAGTTGGGATAAAATGATCTAGTTTAATTTGCAAGGCTCAGAATGCAATTTCTGATAGTACAAGTAGTATTTTGCAAAACGTAAGCAGAAACTAAGCTTCAAGACGATACTATTAATATCTTTTTTGTCATGCCGAAACAGTGCACGGAAATTGGGAAAGGCTTGGCCTCGATCCGTCGGAGACTCAGATTTTTCTCCGTGGTCGCATGCTTGTGATAGGTGACGCCATTCCCAGAGATCGAGGAATGACGGAGTGACGGGACAGCAGAACATACCCCAGATCCTTAAATCAGGTCTAAAATTGTCGAATATCCTAAAATAGGGAATCGCAGAATTTCTTAAAACACATATTGGAATTCTATCTTGAAAGAAGAAGTGGTGGCATTTCCTAAAATATATTGGGTCCCACTAGGTTCGTCAGTTTTTTTCTTCTTTGGCATGTGCTCTGTTTCTCGCGCACAGCATATCAGAGGCTAGATCTCTTAAGTTGAATTAAAAATGAAAGAACATCAAATATCTAAGACATATGCCACAAATAAGTGGTATAGTTTGGATTTCCGTGGTCCGGAAATTCCATCATTTAAAGACAGTCTCACCACCCCTCGTGACAAAATGAACTGTCATGTTTTATTGATTTTCTTCTTATTTCCAAATATCGTCAGCTCCATTCACAGCACCGCAGATTGTCCAGTCATACAACACCAGTGGGCGAAGTATTTTTGTCCAGTGGGCTCCGCCAGTGGGACCAATACCTGGAATCTTGCGTGGTTACCGAATCTTCTACAATAACTTGAACATCTCTGGCAGTCCGACATACAATGAAACTGTGGATGCAAGCACCCTGTCCTATGAAATCACCTTGCTTGAGGTGTACAGTCGTTATGAAATCACCGTTTTGGCCTTCACTGTGGCTGATGGTCCTCAGAGCAGCCCCGAGATCATGTATACGGCGAACAAGGTCCTTCCACGTAAGTTTAGTGAAGAATTTTGATTTTCAGTCTGCAAAAGACACTTGCCACATATTTACATTAACTGTCAAATTTCTTGTGCGATCGTTGGTTGTTTTATATAACTATAATAAAGAGTGGTGCAAATGGTCCTTTCGCAAAACTGTCTCCAAAGTGAATACACAAGTCACTTAAAATTGTTGTGAAAATATCGAAACGGTTGATTTCTTTGGGTATACGGCATACAGTACAGGAGAGGAGTTTTTACATTATTTTGAACTGAAATCTGGGTATTTGGTGAATCATTGTGCATGATTCATTTCCGTTGTACAGTATGTTATACTTACCTATGGAAATGTAGGGTAGTTTATTGGAGAAAAATTGGTCTAACACTTCCACCCCTTGTTTTCAATGGGGGTCTTATAACCACATCGAAAGGTATTACTCGGACTAATCACAAAACTGGCACAGACAAACCACTGACCCAATCAGAAGGTGATATACGTGGCTGATGCGGTTTTGAACTAATTTTGGGTTTACTTCTTATTGGCACGGAAAGTGGCGCGAATTTGTTCGACCAATCATATGGCGTAGTAATGCAAAACCAAAGCGAGCGCGAATTTGCTTCGTCATTCGTCTCAAAACCACTTTATCCAAACTGATTTCTCTTTTCAGCACCAGATGGCGTTCCTGATGATTTAGCACTCGGAGATAAGACATCAACCAGCTGCGAGCTGATGTGGAAAGAAGTTGTGAATTCACACCCAGACCCCGATGGAGCTGTAA
>Ga0126336_10000601_pt1 | contig 15517 bp, 8 predicted proteins | sample SidCmetagenome_FD_92530 | JGI IMG/M metagenome (GOLD analysis project Ga0126336, IMG submission 92530) | Coral microbial communities from El Islote,Puerto Morelos, Mexico - Siderastrea C C metagenome | ecosystem: Host-associated > Invertebrates > Cnidaria > Coral | place: El Islote,Puerto...
AGCAAATTTTAGGCTGAATAAACATTTCGTTTATTAGATAAGAAGGCTGAATCTCGGTCAGGTTTCAGTCGTTATTAACTTTCAACGAGCAACAGTTTTATTTTCTTTTTCCTCGTCTATTTCACGGTTGTTCAAGTGCAATGAGTATTTATACACGCTGCACTTATGTCCTCTCGTGCATTTATAATTCCTTCTCATAATAATAAAAAATTTTCGTCTTCTGAGCTTCTTCCTGGAGACTCTTTTGCATTATTCTTTAAATACTGACTGACGTGTTAGCATTTTTAATTACGGATTGCATTCATGTTAACGCCCACGATGGCATTACACTGGGGCCGAAAAATAACTAGAAACAAGCTCAGAAGACGAACATTTTTTTACTTGTGAGAAGGAATTATAAACGCACGAGAGGACACAAGCGCAGCGTGTATAAATCTTCATTGCACGTGAATAAGCCGTCGATCCGGCCCGGCACACGTTATTTGTTCACTTAGCGCCCTTGCACTTAAACTTTTGCGGAAGCAGGGTGACCGGATTCAGGCAAGTCTCAGCTCTGAGTCCTGGCTGGATCTGTTCTCGGTAGACCCGGTTCCACTCCTCGGCCAAGCTTGTGGAATAGGCAATTGGCCTGCCTCCTACCAGTTTGGGTTTAGTCTTCACGCTATTATAATTATTCATTTGGATTATTTGTTTCATGGTCCCTAAACAGCCCCTTAAGGAGAGTGATCGATTAATTGTTATCTCTCTAAAGGTCTCCAATAAAATTCAGCATAAAAATGGTGGGAGGATAGAATATTCATGTTATTGATTTAGTTAGGTCGGGCCTAACGAGAAAATATTTGGCTCAAGGTCAGAATCAAATATTTTAATCACACTGCCATTCGCTTATATCAATGTGCTATGTGATATTGCTGTGCTTGTTGATTTTTCGCTTATCAGATCTCACCGGTGCTTCCAAATTTGAGGGAGTTCGTTCTTGACAGAGGATGCAAGCAAGAGGACATAGTAATGTTTTTGTCCCAAGTGGCGTCTGCCCTCAGCTACCTTCATGAAAACCACATTGTACATGGAGATCTTCGAGCTAAATACGTGAATCTGATACCACCAAACAAGGTACGTGAATTATTATTATTGTCATTATTATTATTACTATTATTATTATTATTATTATTATTGTTTTAATTTTATCCTCCTTAACATGCCAATATACAAACAGGTAAGATTTCGTGAGAGTTCAGAAACTCAGCACCACAGGAGCCGAGTAGCATTTTCTCCACTCCATGCAACCTAGTAAAATAAAGTTGATTATGGGAATCTTTTTATTTTTCCCATAATGTAACAACAGAGATATCAAACGTTGCACAAGCATATGTACGCTTGATACATGTGTTCTTGTCAAGACAAAACAATTCCGTAAAAATAAAATAAGGCAATCTTCTTTGTCTTCCTTAGTGACCACAGTGCGTTTGCAGTCTGTCAATTAGTCTGACATTGTCTAAGCCTAAAAAACTACCACTGACTCTTTTCAGGTGCAAGTTGGTCGTCTGGGGCGTTCTAAACGTCTGTCCACGCGTGCTAATGAAGCTACAAGTAAGTTATGTGTGGTCAACGCTGCCATGCCCCCTGATTCAATTCGATGGTAAGTAATTCCTAACTAGGAATACGTGTTTTACGGGACTTTCAAGGGCTGTAAAGTTTGTGTAATAATTTTAAGTGAATTTCAGCACAATCAATGTGACCAAATTGAGCCAGGTTTCTGAATAACGTTACTCAAAGGATCCCGCAGTGTTTAACGTTTGGGGCCATGTACTAAATCTTCTATAAAAGGGGGGTTCTTGGGATGAGTATGCTCATCCCTTTATCGCCACCTGTGTTTCATTGATTGATGGATCGATCGATCGATTGCTTGGTTGATTGGATGATTAGTTGGTTGGTTGGTTGGTTGGTTGGTTGGTTAGTTGGTTGATTGGTTGGTTGGTTGGTTGGTTGGTTGGTTGGTGGGTTGGTTGGTGGGTTGGTTCGTGGGTTGGTTGGTGGGTTGGTTGGTGGGTGGGTTGGTGCGTGGAGCGGTCGTTGGTTGGTTGGGTGGTTGGTGGATGGGTTGATTGATTGATTGGTTGACTGGTTAGTTGGTTTGTTGCAATTGGTTGATTGGTTGGTTGGTGGGTTGGTTGGTGGGGTGGTCGGTTGGTTGGTTGGTTGCTTGGTGGGTTGGTTGATTGGTTGTCTGGTTGGTTGGTTGGTTGGTTGGTCATGACAAGCCGCATCGAGCTAATCTCATTAGGTGTGTGATTGACGGTTGGTTGGTGGGTTGATGGATTAGTTGGGTGGTGGGTTGGTTGGTCGGCGTCGGGTGGTTGGTTGATTGATTGATTGATTGATTGATTGATTGATTGATTCAAAGCTTGCCAGCAACTTGTTTTTTAAGCAAACATAAGTAAACATGCGGCATGTTTACTGGCTTACCCAATAATTTTCTAAACCGACTGTCATTAACATTTTGGCGAATCGACTATAGACGACTGAAGATAACGCTATGTTTACTGAAAGTTTGTGCCGAATATTTGTGTGGCCGATGCGGAAAACCGGAAGGAGAATACGAAGGAGAAAATGAGTAGCGACGGTCGGCCAACTAGTCAAGCGAGACTTGAAGAAATGCTCCAGGCACACAAGACGTGACTTGTTTTTCAGCACCTACACTGTTAGCGTATCCATAATATTATCAGATCTTGTTTAAAGCCACGTATGTTCACGCTCAACCATTTCCTCGTGTAGCGGAAAGAGATAACGGAAGTACTGAGTATGTGTATCTTCTCACCCCTTTATCAGGAGTGCACCAGAAGTGATCTTAGATGGGCACTACACACATGCCAGTGATGTGTGGGCATTTGGTATTCTAGCTTGGGAGCTTTACACGTGTTACTCAGGAGGTCAAGATAGGAGAGAGCTGGCTGTACCATACAACGGTCTTTACAAGGATGAGGTAAAAATCGCGGCTTCCTCTTGTCATGATGACCATTTTAGAAGTTCAAATCACTACTTAACCTAACCCCATCACTAACAAAAGATAGCTCAATAATTGATCAACTCATAAGTCGGTGAAGTATGATTGTCCGGGTGAGTGTGGTCCTGAAGGGGACTGTTTATGATGCCATTGATTGACGTTTCGACAACCTGAACGGAAGACATCATTAGAGTCAAGTGACGATGATGATGATGATGATGATGATGATGATGATGACAATGTTGATGATGATGACTTCCGCTCAGGTTGTCGAAACGTTAGTCAATGTCACCAAAAACAGTCTTCTTATGGACTACACTCACCAGGACTATCATACTTCAACGACTTATGATATGACTCCTAGGGTCAAGCCATTTACGTTGAATTGGAGAACTGGATCCATACTACAGTCAATTCTAGTTGCTCAGATAGTGCTGCCATTACGTACTCAAGCAGTCGCCGTCACCGTTAAAGTGGTCGAGCATAGTTTTCTTCTACCTATGCATGATCCATCGTTATTTTCAAATTACTAGCAGTTGGGCGGCCAAAATTGGAAGGATGCAAGTTGAAGTTTTAATGGATTAGGTACCATTGCCATGGTAACACGGCTAGCAATAAACTAGCATTAAAAAGATGGGTTTGATTTATTTTAAGAAAATACAGTCATTAGATTTTTTCATCATTTGTCTCTAGAAAATTCAGAAAAATACCGGCCAACTGAAACTGGTCTGGTAAAGTTTTGACAGAGAGATCTTCTGCAATTTGGTGGTTTGCATTCTAACGTTTTCTGAACATATCCTCTGTCAGATTTTAATTCTTTGTTTGCAGCAAGTTAAACGTGTTGCGAACCAGTATTCTACCAAATTTCCTGAAATTTCAATGAGTGGTTCCTTAAAAATCAGTGCATTTCCACTAAACTATGCAGTCACAAGTTTTGGTTAACTGCGCATGCGTTGCATTTGACAGAGTTCTGGATCTTTCTCGATCCATGCAAACAATTCTAGAAAGGCACAGTATTTTCCAATAGTAGTACCTTTAATACTTTAAAAAACAAACGTTTCTGACACATATCAAACTGGCTGAATGTTTAGACGGGAAAAACATTTGCACAATCTTCACTGGACCAAATAAAATGATCGCTGTGTGATCATGTTTGGTTTTCTTAATTTGTACGCCAGATTACGTCTCATATGAGAAGGAAGGGACCACTGGACCGACCAGAAGGCTGCCCTGACTGGGTATACATCATAATGCATCAGTGCTGGGCTTACGATTCCACTCAGAGACCACCCGTCCTTGGCATTGTTGACTGTCTCACAAGCAGGTATTTTACTTAATTAATTCTAGTGTGTGCGTTAAAGCTGATTCGACTGAACATAAATGTCACACCAACCGATGTTTTTCTTTGCTGACAGATATGAAGTTTTTGCAGCAACACACAGTAACGAAATTATATCTAATAATTTACTAGGATAAGATAACTTTTAATGAGGTAAAAAAAACTGACATGCTGCAACGCATTTGCTCTGAACTATCGAGCATCATAAAAACGTGGTTAATTTTATTACGCGTGAAGGAAGACTTGTTATCTTGAGATTTGCATTAACGAAGTCACATAGTTGGTACGACGTACACGTGAGTCGCGGAAGGAGGGATTGTACATAGTTTAGTAGGGAGCTGAGCTATGGGGTGTAGATAGCACATACGGCATTTGTGCTATATATTCATGCTATGTGTGTCACCTGCTTTCAACTTATAACTTTTTCGTATACTCAAAGGGAACCAATGAGGTCTTGGATTATGGAATTGTGGAAAGAAAAACACGATGAAAGCGAGTGGCCAGACTGTTCCATCCGTCAGTCGGAGGATACTTGTCATGCATGGAATAAAGAGGAACGCCCTTCTAAAGAGGACATTGAGAAGATGTGCTCAGACGATTTCTTTGGAGAGCACCGCTACAGATACTACAGATACGTCAAAACAGGAGACGTCAAGAATAACCCGAGCTGCTCCTCAGGAGGAAATTTGGAGGGAGACGAGAGTTTTTACACCTATGAAGATTTATCGCACTATTCTTGTCCCGTGGAAAAAGAAGCTGGTGAAAGAAATGACCCCAAACATGACAGCGGCACGTCTGTTGATGTTGCAGGGTGCAACAGACAGCAAGCTGACCTTTCTTCCAAGACAAAGAGCGAGCCCGTACATTGTTGTTGCACCAAAGAGAGTGAAAATGGGAACCATGGCCATGCGTGTGGAAACGTGGAGATGGAAGTTGAAACTAGCACTTTAAACACAGAAGGCACCTACAAAAAAGAAGGAAACCTGCTACAGGGGGAAAATGCGTGTCGACTATTCCATGATCAGGGTACAAGCCGAGCAAATAGACACAAATCTAAATTGCAGGCTTTGTTAAATAATCCACGTGTTGAGCTCGAGTTCTATGTCTGACATTATATTATTGGCAAGGAACTGCACGATCCCCACTGCCGTCGTGTCCATGTTTCTCCTCAGAGGCGCATTAGCCACAGTTGCCAGACAAACCTGATTAAACCTTGTAACATTTTGTCCATGAACGCATCTCAATTCAATTGTGCATGTGCTCTTTAGAGCAATGTACAATATGTTTGCCTTAGACAAAGCCGTTTAAACTGATTACTGTGAAGTACAACTGAGTACACAGTTTAGTAATTAAAAAGCTTTTGTGCAGTAATTAACAAAGTACATTTTTCTATAAAGAGGATTTTTAGGGCATAGATGTATCTGCTCAACTTTGCTTGACCTCGTTGGAGCACTTTCGAGTAATTTGAACCACCAAGGCTAAGAAAGAGTTGAAAAAACGTAAATGAACAACGCATGTGCAAGTTTTTTTTTCACTCTTTCAACACACTATTCTTGTTTTCTGAAAGATAAGACTTTATAGCAAAACAAACTATTTTTCTTGAAACAAGCCTCTTTCATGAATCAGGATGTAATATACTTGTTTTGTACAGAATTGCTCAAACTAATTTCTATCAAGATCATCCGCCAGAGGGAGTGCCCAGTCTACTGAAAAGTAATTAATAAAGTTTCTTTGTTCATAACCAGCAATCTCGGAGACAAAAATGTGTTGGACTATTATTTGCAACACTTCACAGTTAAACAAAAGTAGAACGGCTCACAGTATTATTGTATGTTGTAGCTACAAACGTATTGCAGATCAGTAAAGCTATAAAAATAAAACTGACAAATGAAAACAAAATGATTTAATTTACCTGCACTTATTTTTACAGTTCTGCTGATATGCTATTGAATCAGTAAATATGAGTGTCGAAAAAAATCTCGATAACTGTATTTTACTTGGTTCCATTAAGTACATACTTTTAATAACGAGCATGAAGACGTTTAAGTCTTAATGAGCAATTAGAAGTAATTTTGCTGCTGATGAAAAGTTCTCAGCTAACCAAGGTTTCAGCTTTGCAGCAATGTTGTAATTTCTTAATTAAGTATCACTGTTTTTGTATTTACACTATATGTGGACATCTTTGTAAGGCAGAAGAGGAACCATTGAGTTCTCCTGTAATAACACATTAGAGCGAACCACTCTCAAAATCTGGGGCAACCGAGGACTAAACTTAACTGTTATTTTTATTCATATTATATAAGAATTATATTCAAGCAATGGAACAGGCTCATTAAAGAAATGGCTGGATAGGACAGTTTTTTAACTGCCATTGTAGCTTGTATATAGTTAAAGTACGTCATATAGCTTTTTCTGTCCAGTTCATGGGTTTTTAATTTAGGGAGCGTCCTTAACAGAGGTCCTCCGACGCCAGTTTCTTTTTTTGTTATTTTTACTTCAAAAACTTGTCGTTGTTGAGTGTAACATAAAGGTAAAATGAATTGTCTCGTGTTTTAGTTTTTCAAGCAATTGGCTATATTTTTTATTAATTTTTTTTCACACAAAACTCCCACAAAATTTTCATGTCACACTGGCATTATTCACCCCAAATGGTATCAAATGGTAGTGGCCGTATGTATTTCTTTCCTTTAACAATCGTAACTTGCGTGCTGTATTTACCATTGTTTTTCGATTGCTTTGTGTCTAGCAAGAGTGGTTATATTGTTTCTGGCTTCAAAACTCAATTGAAAACCGTCTTATGTAATTGTCATTGTCCAGTTATGTACAATACCAATACACTTCGGCTCTTGCAACTACGTTCCCAGACTCCTTTCCCTTTTCCATCGGGGGAGGATCAGGAGGAATAGAAAGGAATCTCCTTGGTTGCTGTGGTACCACGGGGGATTGAGACGACGGTGATGAGTGTAGCACCAAGGGGGAGGACGATTACTGCTGGCTTCATTGCTCACATCTTACACTTAGGCCCGGGTCGCACTAGAGCGAATTCTATTTGTGTAAGTAATAAATATGCTGACTTCATTGTTCACATCAAATTCACCATATAGAGATATCTGCATAAATAGAACGAGCATACAAAATTTAGGCGCTTCACAAAAGGTTAAGAATAAATTAAAAACCTGAATTAATGTATAGAGAAAAATTAACCCTACTAAGAATGATATGCGTTTTTAAAAGATAGGTCTTATGTTTAGATTTAAAAGTACTCAAATTGACACATGAACGAATGTTATCAGGTAAGTTGTTCCAGAGCTCAGGAGCAGAAACAGCGAAGGCTCTAGACCCGTAGGACTTCAGAAATATGTTAACAGGATTCAGCGTAATGTGGGAGATGACCTGAGAGTTCTAGACGACGAGTAGCGGGTTAACAAATCTTAAATGAACCTTAATAAACTTATTCATAACTTGTGGTGCAAGAGCCTTACCCCATCGCTGCGGATATCGCAGTGTCGTGCATTTTCAAGGACATGGTTAAACGCACCCGAGCAGGGATCCCCACGAGAAGGAATTCGCTCTTTGAAGCAGTACTTCTTAAGAGCGCAGTGCCAGCTGTATGACTTGGAATCTGACCTCAAGGAGCGAATAACATCGGCAGAAAACGCAAGCACCTGTAATTTTAAAGGTGTTTGTCCTGATAACTTTTCTGCGTAGGATTTTTTTCTCAAAATGAGCTTAAACTGTTTAAAAAATTATTCCACGCTAGCGTGACAGTACTATTGGCAAAACTGAACCATTATTTTTAATTTCTATTGCTTTCTTTCTTTTACGTCAGAGCTCATTGATTCAGTTGGATTTATGCTTGTTTACGACCAATCAACGATTTGCTTCCTGGATTTGCAGAGACGTGAATTTATACACGCTAAGTAAACCTTGATTAATAACACTATAAAATATTTTGAAATTCAAACCTACAATAACTAAGACCTTCAACAGAACTGTACTCTGAAAGTTAGTTCTAGATTTGTTGTACATATAAAGTGTGAACCGTAAAATTTACTGTTTACATGTCGTAAATTAGGTACACAGCTACAACTACACAGCCTTAGTGGTTTCGTATCAAGTCAAACCACTGCAATGAAAACACTGTTGATTGCCTGCATCATGCGCAAGACTTCAGTGGTTCAATTTAAACCTTGGGAGGAGGGAGAGGCACCTCCAGGGGAAGAAATGGCACAACTGCAGTGAATGTGCATCCAATTGGTCAGATTTAAACAAACTCAACCTCAAGAGAAGTAAATGAAGCCTGTAATGCAGAATTGTGTCTCCCTACATGTGCGTCTTGACCATGGTTGAGGGATATTACGTGCACATTTTCACCATCCCTTCCAATTTCTGTCTCCACATTTTCATACGCATGCACTTTATGTGGAATGCGCTGGGACCCCGTGTTTTGAATAGCATTTTCTCTATTGCTGGATTGTCATTTCTTCTGCTTCCTTAGTTGAGAACCAGTTGGTTTCTTCCTTTTCTTGCCTGTTGCTTGCCCTCTTCCAGGGAGCTATCGATTTGGGCTTCTCTAAACCATGTCTTGTCTCGGTATTTTCTACTTTTCTCTCTTCCGTCTAGGATGTTACCAGGTGGTTTGTCGTACACATTACAATCTTCTTGGCCCATTTTCATTGCCCTGGTTTGGAATACATCACGGTATGAGTTGCCTTCTGAGGTGTTGGCTGTAGGTTTATCGTATATGACACAATCGTCTTGGCCCATTTTGTTTGCATTGCTTTGGTAAATACAACGGCCTGTGCTGCCCTCTGTGGTTTTAGCGCCTGATTTTTCGTAGATGGCGCAATCTCCTTTGCCCATTTTTGGATGCCTTGCTTTGGTAAATGTAACAGCATGGCTGTCTTCTGGGGTATTAGCTGCTGGACTGCTGTAGATGTCGCAATCGTCTTGGCCCATTTGTATGCCTTGCTTTGGTAAATAAAAGGACATATGTTGCCCTCTGATGTGTTAGCTGCTGGTTTGTCGTATGTGGTGCAATCTTCTTGGCCCATTCTCTACGCTTTATTTTGATTGATAAAACGGCATGTGCTGTCTTCTGGGGTCTTATCTGCTGGTTTGTCGCAGATGGGGCAATCTTCTTGGCCTATGTTGCATGCCTTGTTTTGGTATACACCACTGCATGTGCTGTCGTCTGGAATGCTAGCCTCTGGGTTGTTGCGTAATGTGGAATCTTCTTGGCCCATTTTGCATCCCTCGTTTTGGTATACACCACGGCACATGCTGCCTTCTGGGATGTTAGCTGTTGGTTTGTCGCGTATGGTGTCACCACGGCACGTACTGTCATCTGAGATGTTAGCCACTGGTTTGTTGTGTATCGTGCGATCTTCCCGCTCCATTTGACATAAATTGTTGTGGCATACATCAAGGCGCCCAGCATGATTAACGAACAAGTATACCTGAGAAGTATAAGAAGCTGTCTGCATTTTGATCTCATTGAAGGTGATACACGTGATGCTATCGCTTTGATCAGCTTTCTTTTCTTTTTGACATGAATAGTCCAGTGGGTCTTCCTTAGACGGCAAACGTGGTGTGTAAATTGGGCTACTGTATGGACCCTCGTACTCTGGACTACCAGAAGAAATCTTCTTTGTCACTGAACTTTCTCTTGACAGGCAGCTCGAATAGGTCTAATTTTCACCTTCAGTGTCTGACTTATGGGCGTATCTGTATCCGTGCTTAGCAAAGAAGCCTTTGGAGCACATTCTCTCGATGTTGTGTTTGTCAGGGTGTTTCTCTGTAACTAATACATGACAGGCATCATCTGGCTGACAAATAGATAGGTATGGCCATTCCCTTTTATCGTGATTTCGTAACCACACTTGCACAATCCAGGACGTCATTGGTTCCCTTTTTAAAAATAAAATGAAAGAGGTAATATCATGAAAGCTGTAAGCAATTCATGCACATTAACATGAAAATATGGCATTTATGGCTATTCATTTAACTCTCACTTTGGTGTCCTAAATGCTATGTTTGGATGTCCCTGTTTAGTCTTTTTGATAATGCTGTTTTCGATCACCTCCTTATCTACTATACTGCGTAATGGTTTAAGTACTGACTTCGTAAATCGAGTCATAAGTTCTCAGAAGGTAGGAAAGCAAAACTGAATTAAAATGCATGAGACTTAAAGAGGGAAAGGGGGCGGGGACTGATTGTGCCAGGTTCTCAGATGATAGTTAGGTAAATTACGCGAAAATAAAACAGAGTATCTGGGAGGCTGGAACAGGCTACGTTCACTGTAACGTTTTCAGATCTAGCAAGGGAGAATGCCATAAAAGGCATTTGCGAAGATACCTGCTCGTAAGACAGTCAAAGATGGTGAGGAATGGCGTTCTCTGAGTGGAATCGTATGCCCAGCACTGGTGCAAGATGATATACACCCAGTCAGGGCAGCCTTCTGGTCAATCCAGAGGTCCGTTCTCTCTCATGTAAGGCAGAATCTAACGAATAGATAAGTTAAGTGAAAATGCGTCAAGGACGACGTCATCAGAAAAGGGTTTACGTGTATCGTGCATAAAACTTTGCGGGTATTTTATCTTCCACTCAAGCGCCTTTTCCGACTGATAAGAAAGTGTGTCGATTCATACCTTAAAACAATCTAACTCAAAGTGGAATGGAGATTTCCCATACCAACGTAAAAAAAATTCTTGAGAAACAAGGGATGGAAACCAAATGAATGTGCCTGGCAAAAAGGCAGCCCCTGGATAAAGTACAAAGGAAAAAGTGACTGCAGTTTTCCAGTAAACAAAAGAATCTAATGTGCAAAAAGGACTGGGAACACATTTTGGGATGAGGCCAAAGCCAAAGCGCCAAATCCTCAAAATGATGTGCTTAGGGATTCCCAGGAGTCCTTAGCCACACTGGAACACAAGTGTTCAAACAAAATGACGCGTACAGAATCGCATTAGCCTCACGTTTCAACAAGGCGGCACCAAAGCTCAGATCTCCAAGCTAACACAGGAATGGTGTGGAGAAACCTTCCGAACTTCATTAAGAAAGAAGAATGGCTTTCAACTTGGATGACATATGCCCAACCAAAAATCTTTGAGCGATCTTGTAGACCGGCAGATGTCTACAAAGCGAAAGATCCCCCACAACAGCAGACACTGGACAACTTTTCCTGGAAATCGGTGAAGATTAAGAACTTTGACAGCAATACAATGTGGTTAAAGATTTTCTTTACATCCTGTACAACTATATCGGCAGAAGCTGCGCGACAGAACTTGGATTTATCAACTGAGCTGAAAAGGTAAATTTGCCACCGTAGAGAAATTAAACGCTGACGTTTCGAGCATTAACCCTTCGTCACAGCGAAGGGCTAACCCTCGAAAACAATCTATTTTATCAACTCCGTTGATCATGCAAAATTTTTTAGTTTCACCTCCCCACAGACGCGTACGTATCTCCACAGTTTCCTTTAAAACTAACCCAATAGCGTACTTTTCATTTTCATGCCAATTATTCGGTTGGTCTGCAGACATTTTGGGCCCAACACACAGAAAAAGGTCCCTAATTGACAAAAAATCATTTCCTGAGTGGTTCCACTTAGCAGTCCGTGTTTGTGTAGCATTTGCGTAGGACGTGTAAAGCTCCCAAGCTAGAATCCTAAGTGCCCATATGTCACTAGCATGTGAGTAGTGTCCTTCTGAGATCACCTCTCGTGCACCCCTGAGGTCAAAAAAGAAGGGCTTTTGTGTCAGAGAACATATTCAACCCATGCTCATAGTGCCGTCTGCAAAACTATGCACTCAGTGTATCGGAAGGACAAGGTCATCGTAGAGTTAAAATACTCCTTCAAGATTCAGAGTGGTTTTCAAATGAGTTTCGTAAGCCAAAACCAAACTAATTACTTTTGCCAATCACAAAAGACAAAAATAATATAATGAACGAATTAGAACTCGAAGGAAATACATGTAATTGGCGTCAAGCGCACGAAAACGCGTACCAACAAGTCACGATCGGGTTTGGTTTTACGTTTGATTGGTTGAGCCCAAGGGCTTCCAACCATGAAATATGGGGCGCTTAGCCCTACTACTTTAGGCAAAAAATAAGTTTTTCTAGTTCCCCAAAGACAAACGTTAGTAACCTGAGGTCCATGGGCACTGCTAAGGCACATCCATGACACGCGACACTACTCCTAACGAACCATTGAAAACCTCTCTAACTAAAACTTCTTTTATATAGCTGTTGAGGAATTTCGATGTACCTCTTGCTAAAAATGTGGTCTGTTTTTTTTTCTGGACCTCACCGCTATAGTTGGTCGATGTTCAAAATGGACACACGTATGGATGAATCTGTCCTTGCTGTGTTAGCTGCTTATCAAAACAATCTGGTGACGTAAAAATGATGACGTCACAAGTGGCTCAATGGTTCTCCACTTCAACGTCGGGAAAATACAACTCCTGACAGGAAAGAGTTAACAAACTTTCAGTTGAACTGATTTTTATTCGCCTGATCAACACCAGCTGTAAGTGCTCGAACAGTCCCAATCCACAATTAAGTGAATAAAAACGACAAACGATAAATAGCTCATAACTGTCACTTCATCTCACTGCGATGAACTGAGCAACCACATTACACTCTGATGATACTGAAACTGCTGTCACGTTTCTTGAAGCCTGCGAATCATATATCAAGTTTCTAGATTCTGTTCACCATCGAGTTGAATCAGGTGGTATGCTGGCCTGTACCAGACATGACGTACTGGTGACTTCATAATCACTCAATGAAAGTGTTCTGGAGCCACCAAGACGACCAACCTGCACCTGCAAGGAGCTTTAGCGATGCGTTAATTATGATGCACATTAAATTGGTAGCTTCGGAATATGTTAAAATAGTTTTTTCAGTAAAACATATGGGAGGATAATGCTATTTTGCAAGGGGGAAAAATCTTGCTGAGCGATCAGGTGGGAGTGCGGTGCAGAGGTTAGCGTATTGAACTTCAGATATGAAGGTCGGTGGTTCGAGGCCTGATCCCTGTCATCGTGTTGTTTTCTTAGACAAGAAACTTTACTCCACATTTCTCTGAGTCTCTGTACTCAGCTGTATAAATGGGTACCAGCGACATACTGTTGGAGGTGACCCTGCGATCGACTAGGTTCCCACCCAAGGCAAAGTAGCGATACTCCTATTTACGACATCCTACAGAAACTAGGCAAAGCTCCAGCCATATGGCTTTCTGTGGGCCTTTCCTAAGTATACGATCATGTCGATATGCTGATTCATCGAACGATGGATTGATTTTTTGAATTTTGCAAAAGCCGCCTCGCCTCAGTAACCATTAACGGAAATTAACTCCATTGAAGGACACCTTATACCTTAGGCAACCAGTAATCAAGAAGGATGAAATAAATGACTGGAGTTGCTTAACAAGTGTTATCGATTAGGAGAAATGGGATTTCAATTGCTGTTTGGGACAAAATGATCAAAATACCTTGTCCGGTGCCACCACATTCACGTATTCGGCTCGGAGATCCCCATGTACAATGTGATTAACATGAAGGTAGTGGAGCGCAGAGTCGCCGCCTGAGACATAAACATGACTATGTCCCCATTTTTGCATAGCCTGTTAAGAAGGTATTCCTTCAGGTTACCATTAAGGCACACCTCTGAGATCTAAAAAGCAGAAAATTGATTTACACAACAGTATCAAAAGGGTGGTCAATCTAAAGTACAGGGCCCGGATTAAGCTAACCCAGGATTGGCGGCAATTTTCAATTCCTTTTTATAGCCAGTCCATACGGGTTCCTGTAAATCTTTTCTGCCCTAACATTGACTATGGTTGTTTTTAAAGAATTACTTGTAATTTGCTGTGAAAACTGTTTTGAAATAAGAGAAACAGGAACCTTGGTTAAATTTTAATCCCAGCGGGTTAGCGTTAACCGGCTTTCGAACAACCAGGCCCAGATCTAGCTCTAGAGCACAGTGGAACAGTGCCACTCAAATGTTGTCAGTATAAACGGTAAGCATTAGTAAGAATGATGAAAAAGTAGTATTAGTTCTCGGAGACCTCGCTAAATCTGAGTCAGGTTAGAAAAATTCTAATCTAGTTTGGCGTATACAGTGGAACCCGATTTCTCGAATACTCGATTCTTCGAGACAAAAGTCGTTTCCCTTGGATTTGCTTCAGTCAAGCACTGTAATTTTACCCTCCATTTTTCGAATGCTCGATTTTTCGAAACTCCCGATATTTCCCACTAATTCTTTCTTCCTTTCAAACATTTACATTCGATTTCTCGAACCCTGAAAACTCAGGAACCATCAAAAACCGGTTTTAGCCACATACACACCTGAATGCAATTAACAAACTTTAGCAGGTGGATCGGAAAGCTAAGCTGACGACTTACTGAAATACAGAATATAAAGAAAAAGGCGTACGGTAAAACAACAACCCAAATCTTGTCTCAGTCTAGATTACATTTTGCAAAACAACAAAGGGGCAGAAGCGACACCACCAAGCTAAGGTGGAGTGAAAGACGGCCAAGGAACAGTTACGGAAGAAGTTGAACAGTTAATTGCACGTTAAATAAGTAAAAATTAATTGTATGTTATGTTTCCTTGTCTTAGAAAACGTAATGTTGCTTGTAAAAGTGCTTTTAAAGCCGTTCTCAGTGCAGTTTTTCACATGTTTGAAGCTGTAATTGTTACTATTGCTCGCAGCCATTAATTTCTCACCTTTGTCTTTAACCCTGAATATTTATGTCTTTAAAGTTCATTGAATGATGAAATACCTTGGCACGGCTGTTATCTACCGTAACATTACTGTGTATTATCACGCAATAGTTACACAATAGTGGTGTCCCTTGTGATTGAAATCGACCCATGATAACACAGAATAACATTCTTGGTAGATTCTCAATAAAAAAAAATCATCTACAGCTCATCATGGACACTGCGGTAAATAATTGCTTTAGTATTTACCAAACCAGTGGAGAACTCGTTAATGAGGAGGTGTGAACCCAGACGTCTTCTAAATCATTATTGTAAAATAATTTCGTGCCTCTGAAACCCAGGATAAATAAACGACGAGATTTATTGGATTCTTTTACCAGCAGACTCACCTTGGTCCTGCTCAATTAACTCCAAGTTGCGCTCTTCGGTAATGGCTGACA